>JAESFG010000560.1_pt1 | contig 16417 bp, 16 predicted proteins | sample 9269371 | NCBI WGS metagenome assembly JAESFG01 (sample SAMN14506227, study PRJNA617093) | algae metagenome | isolation source: Aetokthonos hydrillicola CCALA 1050 (B3-Florida) and co-occurring... | place: USA: South Carolina | collected 2013-01-01 | reverse complement strand
GTAAGGCTCCGACCGTTGGGAAATCGAAGCACCCCGCTTCGATTTCCGTCTGAAATCCGAGACGGCGCTTGGCCTGAAATCGAATCGCCGCACCAGTTCTGGTCTGACCGCTATTTCGCCCTGCCCCGCCACGGCACGTTCCGGGCATGGCCCGAAGGTCCGCACCCTCTCCCCCGACCCCCTCGCCCGCCGCCGATGCGTCGCGGGACGACGGGGCGCGGGCTGGGACGGGCCCATGCCTCTCGGCTCCCCACCCCGGCCTCGCGGCCCTCGCCCGCCTCATCGCGCGCGATCTTGCGCGCGAAGCGGTGGAGCGTGCCAGCGAGCCGCCCCTGCCCTCCCTTTCGACGACGAACGACGATGACTGACACTCTGCCTCCCGGCGGGCTGCCGCCGGCTGCCCCGATGCTCGCGCCCCTTCTCACCATTCCCGAGGTCGCCGACCTCCTGCGCCTCAGCGTCCGCCAGGTCCGACGCATGGTCGCCAGCGGCGACCTGCCGGTCCTGCGATTTGGCCGCAGCGTCAGGGTGTCGAGGGAGGTGATCGAGGCGATGATGCGGTCGAGGTGACTGGAGAGGACGTAGGGGGACGGAAGAGGACTTTGGGTTTGGAGTTCAATGAGGTTTTTGACTGTCGTGAATACATCAGTCGTCAAACGGCGTTGCTTCGATATGCTATGTTATAACGAAAATGAACTCCAGTCCGCCCCTGTCATCACGAGGCATATCATGGCATCTCAGACCCCTTCACGAGAGATTTCGCTGGCCGACGTGCTTGCGGCCGTCGACGCCTGCGACCTGCCCGAACGCCGCAGGCAGGACCTTGCCTCCGCCGTTCGCACCGTCGCGCGCCTGCTGGGGCGCGAGCCCTCGGCCATCCCCGCCGATCCCGCGGCGCTCGGGCGCCGGCTGGGGCAGGTGTCCTATGCCGCCGCCGGCATGTCGCGCGGGCGGTGGGCGAATGTGCGCTCTCTCTTCCGCAAGGCGCTCGATCTGGTGCGGCCCGTGATGGCGGGCCGGTCCGTCGCGCCGCTGTCGCCGGAATGGAAGGCGGTCTGGTCGGCCTTGCCCACGAAGTCGCAGAAGACGCGGTTGAGCCGGGTCTGCCGGTACTTCTCCGCGAAGGGCGTCGATCCGGGAGAGGTGACGCTCGATGCTCTGCTGGCCTTCCGGGACGTCTTGTTGCGCGATGCCTTGCTTCCCGACGCCGAAAGGACCTGGGGCGACACGGCGCGGGCGTGGAACAGCGCGGCGGGGCGGGTCGAGGGTGTGCCGGCAATCGAGATCCCGATCGTGGCGCGCCGCGAGATCTACATCCTGCCCTGGGAAGCCTTCCCCTCCTCGCTGAAGGCGGATGTGGATGGGTGGCTGGCGCGGTTGGCTGGGAAGGATCTGTCGGACGATGGGCCGGCCCGCCCAGCCCGGCCGGGCACGCTTGAGACGCGCGAGTACCAGTTGCGGTCGTTTGCCTCCGTGCTGGTCCGGCGTGGGAGCGATCCCGCCTCGCTGCGGACCCTGGCGGATCTCGTGGCGTACGACGCTTATGTCGACGGGTTGCGGTTCTTCTATGAGCGGGCCGGATGCGAGCCGTCGAGCCGCACGGGCAATCTCGCCTCCATGCTGCGCAGCGTCGCCAGGTACTGGGTGAAGGTGGACGAGGCAACGCTGGCCCGCATGGGTCAGCTGGTGCGCAAACTCTCCGTGTCGCAGGAGGGGCTGACCGAGAAGAACCGCGAGCGGCTGCGCGCCTTCGATGACGAGGCCAAGGTCGATGCCTTGCTGCGCCTGCCCCAGGATCTGCGCCGCGAGGTCGAGCGGGGTACGCTGACACCGCGGCGCGCCGCGGTCCGGGCCGGGCTGGCGGTGGCGATCGAGTTGCTCCTCGTCGCCCCCGTGCGGCGGCAGAACCTCGCCGCGATCGATCTGGAGCGCCATCTCGTGCGCACCGGCCGCAAGCTTCACCTGGTCGTGCCCGGCCGCGAGGTGAAGAACGCGCAGGACCTCGAGTTCGAGCTGCCCGAGCGCACGGCGGAGCTGATCGACTGGTACCTGCGCGAGCACAGGCCCGTCCTCTTGAGGCCGGGCTGCACGGCCTTGTTCCCGTCCCCGAGCGGCAAGGCCAAGCGCGACGGGACGCTGGGCCTGCAGATCCACGAACTCGTCTTCGCCCGCACGGGGCTGAAGGTGAACCCGCATCTCTTCCGGCACATCGGCGCCAAGCTGTTCCTCGATGCCGTGCCCGGTGGCTACGAGGTGATCCGCCGCGTGCTCGGGCACAAGTCGATCGCGACGACGACCTCCTTCTATGCCGGGGCGGAGACGGCGGCGGCGGTCAGGCACTTCGATGCCGTGGTGCTGGGGCGTCAGGGCCCCGACCGTCCTGAGCCGCGGAAGCGGGGCGCCACGACGGCCCGGGACACCCGGAAGGGAGCCTCGGCTCCCAAGGGCCGTTCCAGGAGGCGGGCATGAGCGGTGGTCCCTATGGGCGGGGCAAGGCGCCCGAGCGCGCCTGCATGAAGCTGGAGAACTGGCCGGAGGTCGACCGGCGGCTCTGGCTGGCCGCGCTGGCGCCCGCCGATCCCTTCGAGGAGCGCGGCGGCGAGCGCGCCGGCTACTCCACCATCAGCAACGCCAAGACCGTCAAGGGCTATGGGCGCTGGCTCACCTGGCTCACGGTCAGCGGTCACCTCGATGAGGCCATGGCTCCCCACGCCCGGATCACGCGCCCGCGGGTCGAGTCCTATGTCCAGCATCTGCGTGACCTGGGGAATGGCGGGGTGACCATCCTCGCCCGTCTCCAGGAGCTGGGCGAGGCCGCGCGCGTGTTCGATCCGAAGGCCGACTGGTCCTTCATCAACAAGGTCGCCTCGCGCGTGCGCGCCTCAACTGTTCCGGTGCGCGACAAGCGGGCGAAGCTGGCGCTCACCGACGAGCTGTTCGCCCTCGGGCTTTCGCTGATGGCGAAGGCCGCCGACGAGTCCACGCCGCGGCTCGCCGCCCTCGCCTATCGCGACGGCCTCGTCATCGCCCTCCTCGCGCTTCGGCCGATGCGGCGCAGGAACCTCGCCGGGCTCGCCCTCGGAACGACCCTGCAGCGAGTGGGCGGGCGCTGGTTGATCCTGGTCCCGCCCGAGGAGACGAAGACCGGGGTTCCCATCGAGCTGCCCTGGCCCGAGGTGCTTGCTCCACATCTGGAGATCTACCTCTCCGAGCACCGGCCGCGCCTCGTGGCCATGACCCATCGCTGGACCTCGCCGGTGGGCGATGCACTCTGGGTCTCCAGCCACGGCTCGCCCATGACGCAGATGGCGCTCTACGACCAGATCCGGCAGCGCACGCGCGAGGGCCTCGGCAAGGACGACCCGCACCTCTTCCGTGACGCAGCCGCCACCCTCCTCGCCATCGCCGATCCCGTTCACGTGCGCCTGGCCGCGCCGCTGCTCGGGCACCGCACCCTCTCGACGACTGAGGCCCACTACCAGCAGGCGCAGAGCCTCTCTGCCCATCGGCAGTTCACGGAGGTGGTGGGGAGGAGGCGTATAAGGAAGACGCGCTGAAAGCGATTGGCGATCGGCTAAGTTCACCCTCAGTTCAGTTCTCCGGGTCGGGTTCTAAGATCCGGCACGCGCGCGTCTGCGCTATCAGTATGCACCCTCTTGCCGCGATCGTTCGCATCAGCGAGTTGCACTTCGGAATTTAGCCAGCGGACCGGCCGACGCAGTCAAAGCCTTGAGCCCAAGATGCCAAATTGCGACCACCACGCCCAAGTTTGAAAGCATCGGAGGGTCAGTTGTGAAACCAATGATCACTACTTCAACCAGCTACGACCAGTACATTGACAGCCTCAAGCAAGGTTGATGCAGATCAAGGAAAGATGACCGCGGAACATTTCTCCTTCGCGAATGATCAGATCGGGGGAGGCAAGATTGGGCAATCAAACCTGCGAACCTTTTCAAGCCGCCGGCCCACGACGCGCCGCTTTTTGTCGAGATTGGAACCGCGTTCAGATGGTTCGCGACGGTGCCACGCGCTCAACGGGGAATGACGGAATGGGCAGAACCAGGCGCACGCACCCGGCGGGTCTGGACTTGCCTCCGCTGGTCCTGACCGCGAACCGGCCACGGCAGCTACCACCAGAGCAGGCGCGAGCCCAACTCCTCTCCTCTCTTCTGTGCTTGGCACTCCTCGGTCCGGCGCTGCTGATGCTCGCCGCCGCGTTGCCGCGCTTCTGATCTCGTACACAGAACGAGGTTTTCGATGCAGGTAAGCGCCGGCAGAACAGGTCGTGAAGGACTTCCGGCGGGCGACACAGCGGCGCTTTTCGGTTGACAAGAAGATCAATGTACTAAGGCTGGTCGAAGGAGTTCCTGGAGGCCGGCAAGAAGCGGCTCGCCGGGGAAACGCCCGCGCGAACGGGCGGCAGGTTCTAGTTCTGCATCATATTCTTGGAAGAGCACGCCCGACGGCGGACGCCTCCCTCAAGGGCGCCGTCGAGCGTGGAGTTGCAGCCACGTGAGCACGTATTGGCCGCAATCAATGTTTCTCACACCGGCCGTTAAGAGCGGGTTTCGCTTGGCCGCCCGATGGCGGCGCTTGCCGGAGAGCGCGTTGCCTTTTTGGCTGTACGGGAGCCCTGTTCGATGAGAGCGGCACCGAGACCAGGACAATCCGGGCATAGGCATGCGGGTTGGTGACCGCGCTGATCTTTCGTCAGACGCAACACTGGCGCTAATCAGCCACTAGCCGGAGCCGCCGGAACTGCGACACGAGGAGAGAGGATAGCAGATAGGAGTAGGTCCACTGGTAAAGCGTCGTCAGGCGCAGAGGAGGGCGAGGCATGAACGAACTGATCAGCACCAAGTGGGGCGACACCGTGCAGATCGAGACCTTTCCGGGGGTCCAGCACATCAAGGTCACGGTCGCCATCGAAGGCGACGACCAGATGGTCCAGGCGGTCCCGGTGCACCTGACCGTGCGAGAGGCGATCCAATTCGCCGAGCGCCTGGTTGCGGCCGCGCGCAGGGTGGAGAGGGAACTATGAAATGGACCTAGCTCCCGATCAAGAACGCCCCCCGGGAGCACGCGTGCCGATCAGCAATTGACTGGGCGTGAGGTCGGCCGTGAGTTGCTCCTCGTCGTCGCGACCTTGAGCGACCTTGCGCGGGCCACGATCTCCTCCGGCCTGTGGCGATTTCTCGGCTTCGTAGTCCTCCAGCCCGAAGACATAACTCAGGGTGGACCCTTTCAATGGGGGTGGATCACGTTGAGCTGGTTCTGAAACGAGGATTGCGGCTCGCAATGGCTGAGCTTCCCAGAGACTCACAAGCCTGGTCAGGGACAGATCATCTGCACGACCGCTAGATCGCCTTAATGCGCCCGCCGGCCATGCAAAGATAAGTTTCATATATATCGATCACAGATTTATCATTTAGTTAGAAATCCAGAACCACATTACGAGTCGAGCAACTCGCCGGAAACTGCAATGTCCCGCGTCAATCCAACGGACGTCGTGCCTGCTCTGGTAAGGGTCGAGGCCTTGCTCGGCCAGGCCTCAGTGATTGCCGAGGATCTAGGGCACGAAAAGGCGTTCAAGCTCCGCTTGTCCCTCATGCTGGTGGACGAAGCAGACCAACTGCTGACGTCAGTGCGTGACGAGATGGCGATCTCGCACGCCAAAAGCGGGACCAATATTGTTCCCATACGGCCAGGCGTCAGGGTCATCGCGCATCCCACTCCTCCCCGCGATTAAGCGCCGAACCATCCGCGCTGCGGCGAGCTAGCTCGCGCGTGAGCGGCGGATGCCGCCATCGGCTTTTCCGTGCCGTCACCGGGGGCGGTCTGCTGCAAACGATCACACCTCAAATCCGGGCAACGCGTCCTTGTGCAGAAGCCTGCTATTCACCTAAAGCTGCGCCGAGATCGCATTCTCTTATGTTCGATGTTTCGGAGGTAGCGATGCCACTGGCCGGGGACGCGCTGGCCCTGTTTCGAAGCATGCCTCTCATCAAAAGCATGGACCCGAGTAGCCAGGAGGTGTTGGCGTCGTACACCCTGTTTCAGCTATTTCCAGCGGGCGTCCGGTTGGTTCAAGAAGGTCAATCGCCTGACGTGATTTTCCTGCTTGCCGAGGGGCTAGTCGCCTTACGCGCCACGCGTCGGGGGGGTACGACCACAGTGAAGCTTGCTGGGCCAGGTGACGTCATATCTCTCGGGGCTGCAGTGTCAGACATGCCGTGCGAAGTGGCCGCCGATACACTTCAGCGATCGCACATCTTCATGGTCCCCCTACCCAGACTGCGTGAGCTGGCGTACTCGCAGGTCCCGTTCCTGCTCGCCGTGGCGGAAGAACTCGCGAGGCAGCATCGCACAATTCTTCGGGACCTGGTCTCGCAGAGACTGGACGTCACGGCGCAGAGGATCGCTGATTGGATCGTCGCCCATGCCGATCCCACCGGCAAGGTAAGTCTGCCGATCACAAAGACCGAATTGGCTATGCTCCTCGGCACCACGCCGGAAAACTTCTCGCGGAGCCTGTCATTGCTATCGCCAGCAGGTGTCAGCTCGCATGGATCCGAGATCCGGGTGCGGGATATCGATGCCCTCATCCGCTATGCGGAACAAGAGCTGTGACCCACCGTAGGAAGTCTGAGGCGGTTCGCACTTTGCATCAAGCGGCTGTGCCCTAGGCCAAAAACCGAGACGGCCCGATGTGGAAGCGGCGCGGTGGGCTCCGGACCCGCGCCAATGTCATGCGGCTGTGCACGCCGATGGGAGCCAGGATCGACCGCGTGACCTCAGAAGCGTAGCTGCCGCGACTTATCAGGCCGTCAACGCTGTTTCGTAAGCCAGAACCAGCAACACGCTATCGTTGAAGCCGCCAGATGTGGGCCCTCGCCCGTCACCTCCCCCGCAGCTGCGACCCACGCCCCGAGCGCGAGCGGCGCCTGTGGCGGGATCTCTCATTTGCCCCTGCGGGGGTGGCCACCGATACGGAGACGTACCGCAGATCTTGTGCGTGGCCCCTCGTTGGTCAACTCGGGCCCCCGAAGGGTGAAGGCGATCCCGCCGAACTCCAGCGCGACCAGAAGCCGATGTTTTGTTTGGGCCGACCACCGGGAGGTTCCTATCTCGCCTTCCACTATGACACGCGCCGGCACGCGCGCGCAGGAAGACAGGTCGGCAATGGACCAGCCGAGCAGCAGCCGGGCTTTCTGAACGTCGGCAGGTGTGGTCATTGCGGAGACGCGTGCGGTCGCAGGTCTAGGGCCTCAGGAGCGGGGTGCTGGCTTCTTTGCGTGGCCTCCCTTCTTGCCCGCTGTTCTAGCGAGGTCGGGAAACCGGAAGAAGCTGCGGTTCTCGATCGGGACGGACTTCCCACCCTTGCGACCCGCCTTCGCTGCCAGGGAGGGGCGTCGGGAGAACGCGCGCTTTTCAGGCGAAACAGCCTTTCCCCCTAGTGCCGCAATCTCGCGGCGGCGCTCAGGCGACATGCAGGCGAACCCGCGCTTTGACTTCGGCTTTTTGTCGATCTCAGACATTCAGCACCTCCATGCCGAACATCATCTCGCCTGCCGAGCCTACAGCGAGTTAACCGGCTCTCGCTCGGCCGCAGGTCGCCCTCGGCCCTGCCACTGCCTGCCCTCTACCAGGAACTTGCGGCGCGGTGGGCCCGCGAACACCGCGCTCTGTCCGACAGATCTCTGAACCGGCGGGAGCCATGACCGGCATGTCTAAGCGGCAAATGTCGCTTCGCGTTGATCTCCCGCGAACTCACTTCAAAGCTCTACGCCGCACCATCTTGGTTTGGCGTTGACGAGGCCGCTACGGATGCCATCAACTGCTGCCGAGAGGTATTCGCATGAAGCCCGCGATTGACGACAGCGCCGCTTTAGCCCGGATTCTTCAAAAGTAGGGTCCGGAGGGGTTTAAAATGTTTGCAGCTGCTGGGCTCGACCCCGTCCAAAACAATGGGCTCGATGCTGATATCGCCTTCATTTTGTACATGCACGTGTCAGGACCACCACCCGATTCTCATTTCAGGCGCAGTTGGAGAGCGTTGAGCGACTCAAGAGGAAGCTCACCTGCGATGCAGCGTTGACCATGGGTAGCCGGTGATATATAACCGCTTACAAATTGGCAGTGCTCAGAGTGTGATATGAAGATCGCAGCAGTCGACGTGTTCGCGTATGAGCTAACCTATGCTCACGGCGAATACGTCATGTCGAAGGGCCGCGCCGCGCAGTCCCAGGATTCGACGCTGGTTCGTATCCGCACCGACAATGGGCTGGAGGGCTGGGGCGAAAGCAGCACCCTGTCGGGCACCTACCTTCCCGCCTTCACCGGCAGCACGCGCGAAGGCATCCGCGTGCTCGCCGGAGAACTGATCGGCCTCGACCCCACCAACCTTTCTGAGGTTCATCGGGCGATGGACGCTGTTCTCCTCGCGCAGAACAGCGCCAAGAGCGCCATCGACATCGCCTGCTGGGACATTCTGGGGAAGGTGGCGGGCCTGCCCGTTGCCCTGCTGCTCGGCGGCGTTGCGCAGCCGGATTTCCCGCTTTACGAGGCCGTTCCCCTCGCTCCGCCCGAGCAGATGGCGGAGTTCGTCCGCGTGCGGGGACGGGCCGGCATCAACCGGTTCCAGGTGAAGGTCGGCAACGATCCCTACGAGGACGTCGCTCGCACGCGCAGCGTGGTCGAGGCCTGCGGACCGGGCGCGATGATCATCGCCGACGCGAACGGCGGCTGGAACGTTCAGGCTGGGCTGATCGCCGTTCGCGAGATGGCCGGCCTCGACGTCTACATCGAGCAGCCCTGCCGCGAGACAGCCGACTGCGCCATCGTCCAGCGGAAGAGCGTGCTGCCTCTCGTCATGGACGAATCCGTCGTCAACGCAGCCGAACTGTTCCGGGCGAAATACGAGGCCGGCGCCGGCTCGGTGAACGTGAAGCTGGGGCGTCTGGGGGGCATCACTGGCGCCGTTCGTATGCGCAATTTGGCGCAGGAATTGGGGATGACGATGTGCATCGAGGATGTCTGGGGGGGAGACGTCACCACCGCGGCCGTCGCGCACGTCGCCGCCAGCACCGCGCCGGATGCGCTGCTGCACGCATCCTTTTTCAACGACTGGACGAAGGAGCACGTCGCCGGCTACCTGCCGCGCTCCCGGAACGGACGGGGGGCGGCGCCAACGGGTGCCGGCCTCGGCATTGTCGTAGACGCAAAGGCGCTGGGGGCGCCGCTGTTCGAGGTGGCCGGAGAATAAGGGGCAGGCGCGGCGCCCACCACCTCAGCCGTCCTGCGGCTCGGCCCAATCGCCCACAAGGTGGTCGAGATGCGCGGTCATCATCTTGACGACCAGCTTCTTGTCGCCAGCCAAAATAGCATCGAGGATCGGCTGGTGTTCCTCGGCAGAGGCCGTCAGCAGGCCGCGCCGGGAAAGGCCTTTCAGGCCATACTGCCGCGACTGGTCGCGCAGATTCTCGACGATGGCCGTGAGCTGGTCGTTCTCAAGAATTGACAGCAGGCCCAGATGGAAGCCGCGATCCGCGTGGAGGTAGCCCACGATGTCGCCCTTTCGCGCACAGCGAACGATGTCGGCCGCGAGATGCGTGAACTCGCTCTTCCGGGCGGCGACCTTGTCCTTCAGCGCCGCAAGGCGCGCCATCGAGGGAACCTCGATAAGCAGCCGCAGCTCGTAGATGTTGCGACGGTCCTTCTCGCTCATCGGGAGCACGCGGAAGCCGCGATTTCTTACGGTTTCCATCAGCCCCTGGTTGACGAGGGTTAGCATGGCTTCGCGGACAGGGCTGTTGGACACGCCGAGCTCTGTCGCGAGCGATGACGCGGAATAGATCTGGCCCGGCGCGAGGTCGCCTGATACGAGGCGGAGCTTGATCAGAGCCAGGGCCTGGTCTCGCAGGTTCGTCTGCTGGAGCGGGGCGTTCATTGTCGTCGGTTACCGGTTACATGTGATCTCAATCTATACCAGCACGGGCAGAAGGGGAACGGGTCAGTGCCGCCGACACGGCACGAGGACGGCAGTCCGCGCGCACTTCGTGGCCGCTGCTCCCAGCGCCTTCCGGCCGCGGGCGCGATGGGGCGCGCCCGATCACATGTGCCTCACTCGTCGGGCGTATCCGCGATCGCGCTCCACTGCGCGTACCAGCGGTCGAACAGCGCTAGCTGCTTCTCGACATAGCCCTTCTGGCTCGCGGTGAGGGCGTCCGTTTCGTTGAAGTGGAGCGCGTACTCCGTCTCGCCGCGCAGCACCAGCATGTACTTGAAGTAGAGGACGAGGTCGGGGCCCTCGTCGAAGGAGGAGAGCACGGCCATGGCCTGCTCGAGCTCCTGCGCCCTGCGCCGCGCCAGGGCATCACCCGAGGCGGCGGCCGTCGCGAGCCGGCACAGGTGCAGGACCTCCCGCGGCAGCACGTTGCCGATGCCGGTGATGGCGCCCGCCGCGCCGCAGTTGACGTAGCCGTGCACGACCGCCGTATCGACCCCGACTAGTAGCGCGACGCCGTCGCCGCGGCTCGTGATGTTCTCCGCCGCGTAGCGCAGGTCCTCCGGACCGCCGAACTCCTTGAAGCCCACCAGGTTGGGATGCTCCTCGCGCAGGGCGAAGAACAGGTCGGCGCGCGTCGCGAAACCGTAATAGGGGCTATTGTAGATCACGGCAGGCAGCTTCGGAGCGGCCGAGAGGATCGCCTTGAAGTGCGCCCTCTGGGCGGTGATCGATGGCCCGCGGGAGAGCACGCGCGGAATAACCATGAGGCCCTGCGCCCCGACCTTCTGGGCGTGCGCGGCATGCGCCACGGCCGAGGCCGTGTTGACGGCGCCGGTCCCGACGATGACCGGCACGCCTGCCTTCACCAGCCGCGACACGCCTTCCATGCGCTGGGCAACGGTGAGAAGGGGCCAGTCGCCCATCGAGCCGCAATAGACGACGGCGGACATGCCCTTCCCGATCAGCTCCTTGCCCTTGCGAACGAGCGCGTCGAAGTCGGGGGTCCGGTCGGCCCTGCACGGGGTCATGAGGGCGGGGATCACGCCCGAAAAGATCGGTGAGGTCATGGTCAGCTCCAGTCGCGCCGCGGTTTCGGCCCCGTATCTTGGCGTAGCGGCCCGATGAAGGGCACGGGCGGCAGGCGGCATCGTAGCCCTATCTCTAATCGGTAATCGGTTACCCATCAAGAGTTGACGATGTTAACACTTGTGGTAAGCGTAATCGGTCATCGGCTACACGCTGGCAGTCGTATGGCCGGGGCGGTCGGAGAAGGAGGGAAGCGGAAATGAAGATCACGACATTAGCGGCTGCATTGGGCCTTGTGCTCGGCCTGGCGCTGCCCGCCCATGCCGACAAGCTGGACGACATCATCGCCTCGGGAAAGCTTCGTTGTGCCGTCGTCCTCGACTTCCCGCCGATGGGATCGCGGAACGCGAAGAACGAACCCGAAGGATTCGATGTCGATTACTGCAACGACCTCGCCAAGGCACTCGAGGTCACCCCGGAATACGTCGAGACACCCTTCCCCGACCGCATCCCCGCGCTGGTCTCCGGGCGGGCCGACGTCGGCGTCGCCTCGACCTCGGACACGCTGAAGCGGGCCAAGACGATCGGCTTCTCCATTCCGTACTTCGCGTTCAAGTTCAACGTGCTGACCCGCGATGGCGTGGGCATCGACACGTATGACAGCCTCAAGGGCCACAAGGTCGGATCGGTGTCCGGCACCTACGAGGCGCTCGCACTGGAGAACGACGTCAAGAAGTGGAACGATCCCAAGGGCTCGTTCCGCTCCTACCAGACCCAGGCGGACGTCTTCCTGGCGCTGGCGCAGGGCCAGATCGACGCGACGGTGGTGACCTCGACCGTCGCCGCGGCCACGGTCGCCGCCGGCAAGTACAAGGGGCTGAAGGTGGGCGGCGAAGGCCCCTACGACACCGACTATGTCGCGCTCATTGCGCTGCGAGGCGAGCAGGGCCTAATCAACTACCTCAACCTGTTCGTCAACCTGCAGGTCCGCACCGGCCGCGCGCAAGAGCTGTACAAGAAGTGGATCGGCGTCGGTGACCTGCCGGACCTGACCGTGAAGGGCGTCTACCGGTAAACCGGCCGGGCAGGGCCCCCATCGGGCCCTGCCCCTGGCTCCGCCGCCGGAGACCGGCCCGATGAACTACACCTATCACTGGAACCAGGCGTTCAGGGCCATTCCCGACATGCTCGCGGGAGCGGCGGTCACGATGCAGGTCGCCGTGCTCTCGATGGTGATCGGCTCCGCTTTCGGCGTCCTGCTCGCGCTCGGGCGAAACTCCGATGTCAGGCTCGCCCGCTGGCTCTCCACGACATGGGTCGAGCTGGCGCGCAACACGCCGGCGCTGTTCCAGATCTACATGTTCTATTTCGGGCTCGGGTCGATCGGCATTTTCCTCGACTCCTTCCCCGCGCTGCTCGTCGGCATCTCCTTCAACAATGCCGGATACCTCGCCGAGACCTTCCGGGGCGGGCTGAGGGCCATCCCGCCGACCCAGACCCGGTCGGCGCGCTCGCTCGGCATGACGGCGCCGCAGGCGTTCCGCCTGATTGTCTGGCCGCAGCTTTTTCGCACCGTGTTCTACCCGATGACCAACCAGATGGTCTGGGCGATCCTGATGACTTCGCTCGGCGTCATTGTCGGCCTCAACACGGACCTGATGGGGGTGACGCAAGAGCTCAACGTCCAGACGTTCCGGACCATCGAATTCTTCGCCATGGCCGCGATCATCTACTACCTCATCACCAAGGTGGTGACACTGTCGGCGCGCCTCGCGGCGTCACGTCTGTTCCGGTATTGAGGGGGGCGGCATGCAGACCGACTTCACCCTCTCGGACCTGATGTTCATGCTGCAGGGCGCGGGGGTGACCCTCGCCTTGACGTTCTGGGCGGTCCTCGGCGGCACCATCCTGGGCGTCGTGCTGGGCGTGATCCGTGCCATCGCGCCGCCCTGGATCAACTGGCCCATCGGCGGCTTTCTCGACCTCTTCCGGTCCGTGCCGCTGCTTATCCAGTTCATTCTTGTGAACTCGTTCAAGTCGACCATCGGGCTCAACACCTCCGCCTTCGTCGTCGCCTGCGTGGTGCTTGCCTTCTACACGTCCGCATACTGTGCCGAGATCGTGCGGGCCGGCGTCCTCTCAGTTCCCATGACCACACGCAGGGCCGCCCGATCGCTCGGGCTGACCTGGTGGCAGGACCTGAGGGAGATCGTCTTTCCGATGGCGCTCAGGGTCACGCTGCCCTCCTGGACCGGACTGACCCTCGGCGTCATGAAGGATACGGCCCTCGTGCTGTGGATCGGCGTCGTCGAGCTCCTGCGGTCGTCGCAGGTGATCATCACGCGGATCCAGGAGCCTCTTCTGGTGCTCATGATCTGCGGTGCAATCTATTTCCTGCTCAGCTTCCCGATCTCGCGGCTGGGGGATCGGCTGGAGGCCCGGTGGCGCGAATATGATTGAGATCGAGAACGTCTATAAGTCGTTCGGTCCGCTCGAGGTGCTCAAGGGCGTCTCGCTGTCGGTCGACAAGAGCGAGGTCGTCTCGATCATCGGTGGGTCGGGGTCGGGCAAGTCCACGCTGCTGACCTGCATCAACGGGCTCGAGCCCATCCAGCGCGGGCGCATCCTGGTGGATGGGGTCGAGGTCCATGCGCGCGGCACGGACCTGAATAAGCTTCGGCGTAAGATCGGCATCGTGTTCCAGCAGTGGAACGCCTTCCCGCACCTCACCGTGCTCGAGAACGTCATGCTCGCCCCGCGCAAGGTGCTGGGAAAGTCGCGCCAGGAGGCCGAGGAGATTGCCGTCGAACGGCTGCGCCATGTCGGACTTGGCGACAAGCTCGCCGTCTACCCGTCGCGCCTCTCTGGCGGCCAGCAGCAGCGCATGGCGATCGCCCGGGCGCTGGCCATGTCGCCCGCCTACATGCTGTTCGACGAGGTGACGTCGGCCCTCGATCCACAATTGGTGGGGGAGGTGCTCGACACACTGCGCATGCTCTCCTCGGAAGGCATGACGATGATCGTCGTCACCCATGAAATGCGGTTCGCGCGCGAGGTGTCCGACCGGGTGGCCTATTTCCGGGAGGGCAGGATCCACGAGATCGGGCCTCCTGAGCAGATTTTCGGGCCATCCGCAACGGCCGAGACCGCCGCCTTCCTGAAAACGTCCGGGCTCTGATCCTTATTCTCCCGCACGCCGAAAGGCTTCCGAATGCGCACCTCGAAGGTCATCCACGTCGTCAGCTGCCATGCCGAGGGCGAGGTCGGTGACGTAATCGTCGGTGGGGTCATGCCGCCGCCCGGCGAAACGGTGTGGGATCAGGCCCGCTGGATTGCCCAGGACAAGACGCTGCGCAACTTCGTGCTCAACGAGCCGCGCGGAGGAGTATTCCGGCACGTGAATCTGCTGGTTCCACCAAAAAATCCCGCGGCGCAGATGGGCTGGATTATCATGGAGCCGGCCGACACGCCGCCAATGTCCGGCTCGAACGCGATGTGCGTGGCCACCGTCCTTCTCGACACTGGCATCGTGCCCATGCAGGAGCCCGTCACGCGGCTCACGCTGGAGCCGCCGGGCGGCCTGGTCGAGGTCGAGGCGGATTGCCGCAACGGCAAGGCGGAGTGCATTCGCGTTCGCAACGTCGCCTCTTTCGCCGACCGGCTCGACGCCGATCTTGACGTGCCCGGGATCGGCCGCATCAAGGTGGACACGGCCTATGGCGGCGACAGCTTCGTCCTCGTGGATGCGGCTTCCCTCGGCGTCAGGCTCGAGCCGAGCCAAGCGCGCGCCATCGCCCTGCTCGGTGTGAAGATCACTGCGGCCGCCAACGAGCAGCTTGGCTTCCGGCATCCGACCAATGCTTGGGGCCACATCTCCTTCTGCCAATTTACCGACCCCGTCGATACGAAGGACGGAGTCCTGCACGGCCGAAACGCCGTGGCGATCCGCCCGGGAAAGATCGACCGGTCTCCCTGTGGCACGGGCTGTTCCGCGCGGATGGCCGTCCTCCATGCCCAGGGCCGGCTGAAGGTCGGGGATCGCTTCGTCGGGGTGTCGCCGATCGACACCGAGTTCCGCTGCAGCGTCGAAAGCGAAATCGATCTTGGCGGAAAGCGCGCCATCCGGCCGGTGATTTCCGGGCGCGCATGGATCATCGGCACGAAGCAGTTGATGGTCGATCCCTCAGATCCCTTCGCGCAGGGCTATCGCCTCTCCGACACGTGGCCCATGGACGGCTGACCCGCGGTCGGCACGGGTTCCCGCTGGTGTCCAGATGACGACAAGGGTGTCTTTTGCAGACCTCAGCGAGCTTCTCCGCTCGGTGTTCGTGCGCCACGGCGTGTCGGAGGCAAATGCGCGGATCCTCGCCGAGAACTGTGCCGCTTGCGAGCGGGACGGGGCGCTGAGCCATGGCATTTTCCGCGTCCCGGGCTACATCGCCTCGCTCGACAGCCACTGGGTCGATGGCAGGGCGGAGCCCTCGCTCGAGCGCGTCGCCCCCGCGATCCTGCGGGTGGACGCGGCCCGGGGCTTCGCGCAGCCGGCGCTCGCCATGGCGATGGCCGAGGCAGTCGACATCGCCGGCCGCGATGGCCTCGCCGTCATCGCCATCCGGAACTCCCACCATTTCAGCGCGCTGTTCCCGGACATCGAGCCGATCGCCGACGCCGGCCTGGTTGCCCTGACCATGGTCTCGGGCCATGCCTGCGTTGCACCACCGGGTGGCCTGAAGCCGGTGTTCGGGACAAACCCGATTGCCTTCGCGACGCCCGTCGCTGGATCGCCGCCGCTCGTATTCGACTTCGCCACGAGCGCGATGTCGCACGGCAATCTCCGACTCGCTGCCCTCGCCGGCGACCGCGTAGAGCCGGGCACAGGCATCGACGCCAGCGGGGCCGCTTGCGATTCTCCCGAGGCCATCCTCACGGGGGGCGCACTCCTGCCCTTCGGCGGTCACAAGGGGGCGGCGCTCGCCCTCATGGTCGAGGTGCTTGCCTCCGCGTTTACAGGAGGCCCCTTCTCAAGTGAGGTCGACTTTTCCGAACATCCCGGCGCGGAGATACCGAGGACGGGCCAGTTCTTGCTCATCCTGAATCCTGCGAAAGGGCTTCATGGGAGCTTTGCGGAACGCGTCCTGACGCTTGTTCGGACCATTCGCGGCTCGGGCGACGTCCGGCTTCCCTCCGACCGCCGTTACCACCATCGCGCGCTATCCATGCGGGACGGGATTGCGGTCGCGGAAGCGGACCTTGTCTACCTGCAGGATCTCAATTGAACAAACAAGCTGGTTTCAATGGCCTCTGGGTCTTGCTTCTTCTTAGGAACATCGGATGGCCTCGTTCGCGCACCCGTCGACGTAAACCAGACAAACTCGTCTGCAG
>JAESFG010000559.1_pt1 | contig 16459 bp, 4 predicted proteins | sample 9269371 | NCBI WGS metagenome assembly JAESFG01 (sample SAMN14506227, study PRJNA617093) | algae metagenome | isolation source: Aetokthonos hydrillicola CCALA 1050 (B3-Florida) and co-occurring... | place: USA: South Carolina | collected 2013-01-01 | reverse complement strand
TTGATCCGATCGACCCTGGCCCGGTAGCTGCTACCGGTCTCGTCGGCGCGGAAGTCGAAGTCGATCCCCACCGAAAGCCAGGTCAGCCAGGTGGACGGGACGATGAGCGCGATCTCGAGTCGGCCGCCATCGACGATGCGCATCAGCGCGGCGGACGGCGCGACGACCTCATGAAGGTTCACCTGCCGCTCGAGCACTGCGCCGGAGAACGGGGCGACGATGGTGCAGGCGGAGAGGCGCACGCGCAAACCCTTCGCGTCGGCCTCGGCCTTGTCCCGCCGCGCGACGGCCAGATCGACGTCGCGCAGGCCGGCGGCCTTCATCTGCGACATCTCCCGGCTGGTCTCCAGCATGATCGTGGCCGCCTTCAGGTCGGCCACGGCGGCGGCGAGGGCGGCTTCCTGCGCGGCGCAATCGAAACCCACCAGCACGTCTCCCGCGCCGAAGCTCTCTCCCTCGCGGAAGGGGAGCCGGACGATGCGCGCGGCGATTTCGCTGGAGATGGTCGCTTCTGCGAGCGACGTCACGCGTCCGCGTGCCTCCATCTCCGCCGCCCCGGCCGGACCTGCGAGAAGGCTTGCAAGCCCCGTCAGGAGGATTGCCGTAAGGATGACCCGCGATTCAGCCGTCATCACGCGCGTCAGCGCCTCCGGGAGCGACGGGCAGACCGGCCTGACCCGGCACCTTGTCCGAGGGGCCGCCGTCCCGGCCGGCGCCGGTCGCCGGCGCCGAGGCTGCAGCGCCCGGCGCCGGCTCGTTCGCGGCCGCCGCGCTGGCCCCCTTCGCGAGAGGGAACGGCGCGGGCGGAGCGGCAGCCTTGCCTGCCAGCCGCTTTCGGAAGGCTGCCGCAATGCTCGGCAGGTCGCTGTCCGGTTCGAACTCCGGATAGGGATCCCGGCCCATCGTGGTCTGCGCGACGGCGTAGGCCGACTGCACCTCGGCAACCGCCACGTCGTGCCTGGCGCGCGCCAGCAGCGCGGCCATCTCCTCACGGACGAGTTCCTGATCGCCGCTGCGGGCCGCCGTGGCGGAAACGGAGAGCTGGCGCAGGATTTCGTCCTGCACGTCGCGCGCCTGCTTCGCCGTGTCGAGCCGCCGCTGCGCGTGCGCATAGCGCTGCCGGCTGACGACGACCTGCAGCGCCAGCGAGGCGGCGAGGGCCTTCACCTTCTCCTGGGCGAGGGCTTCCCGCGCCTCCGCCGCGTCCTGGCGTGCCGGCAGCGAGAACACCTTGAGCAGGTTCCAGCTGGCCTGTGCTCCCCAGCGCGTCCAGTTCGCGTTGGCCGTGAATGAATTGCTGGTGAAGTTCGGCCCCACAAAGGCGCTGATGCCTGGCAGGGTCTCGATCAGCGCTGCCGTCGCGTTCAGTCCGGCGCTGCGCGCGTCGTAGAGCGCCTCGCGCATCTCCGGGCGCTCCTCCAGCGCCTGCCGCAGCATCGTCTCCTCGGCCGGAAGCCGGGGCGCGCCGTCTGACCTTGGCCGCACGAGGGTGAACCGCGTACCGGGCGGGAGGTTCATCAGCGAGGCGAGCTGGGCTCGTGCCGAAAGGACTTCGGCCTCGACCGTCTGTAGCCGGTCCTGCAGCTCGTAGATCTCCTTCTGGAAGCCCAGAGCAGCCAGCGGGGACACGTTGCCGTTGTCGATGAGCGTGCGCGACTGCGCGAGCGAGGTCCTAGCGCGGGCTTCCAGCTTGGCGAGGTCGCGCGCGAGGTACTCGGCCGCCAGGGCTTTCCAGTAGGCGCTGCGGACGTCCTCGACGACTTTCGCCAGGACGCGCCGGCGCAGCTCCCGGCTGGCCAGGGCCGAGTCGGCTGCCTGTTTCGCCCTGACCCAGGAAAGGCCGAGGTCGAGCACGTTCCACGACAGCGCAGCGTCCGCGGTGCGAATGTCGCGGTCCTGCGACGTCGAGGTCTGCGTTTCCGTCCGCCCCGTCGTGATGTTGCGGCTGGAACTCGCGTCGTAGCTGTCGCGCCCGGCATAGCCCGCGTTGACGGCCAGCCCCGGCAGCATCGCGAGGCTCGCCACGGTGAGCTCGCGCGAACGCAGCACCTCGTCGGCCTGCTGCACGCGGCCATCGAGATTGTACAGCACGGCGCGCCCCATCGCCTCGCCGAGGTCGATCGTTCCGCGGACGGGTTCCTGGCCATCATAGGCGTCGGCCATGACGGCTGTCGCCGAAGCCTTCAGCTGGTCTCCGGTCAGGGGTTCCGGGGTGACCGTGCAGGCGGCGAGCGCCGTGGCGCACAGAAGTGAGGTTGCGGAGGCAGCGAAGCGTCGGCGCACGACGCAACGGAAGAGGAAGGCCACGGCAAGACCTTTCGCAATATCTGTGTCGGAGCCACCCGTGTCCGGGAAATCGGGGAGGGTGGCGCGACTGAAATGGTTCGGTTCAAAAACGGCAGGCCATGCCCGTCGGCAGGCCTAGACTTTCATCATAACGCCTGAGTGTTAACGGGTCCCGACACGACAGCGCAAGTGGAACCTCCCGCGCCGCTACGCTGGAGGCTCCCCTGTGTCATCCGCGCCTCAGATCACGGCCAGCGCGAGAGCCTGAACCGCCTTTTGGCTGCCCAGGAGCTCGCCCTGGAGGAGCGCGTGGAAGCTGTTGGCCGGGAGCCCGGCCGCGGACGGGGCGATTGTGATCGCCCCGCTGACTGTGTCGAGATCCAGCGTCTGCCGGATGACGTCTCCCGAGCGCAGCTTGATCTCGACGCTGAGCCGCACCGTGTCGACCGTCGCGCGCCCGACCAGGATGCGACCCTCGCCACGGTCGTCGACCAGCGCCGTCTCGCCCTCCACCGGCCGCACCGTCACGGACTCGACCGTGGGGTTGTCGGCACCGAGGCCGCGATAGACGCCGTCCTGCACCCTTGACCGGACCGTGATCTCGGCGAAGAGGCTGCCGACCGACGAGCTGATCTCGATGACACCGTCCGTCGCGTTGCCCGTCGCGCCGGTGACGCCGGGGCCGCGCACCTGGCCGTCGAGTCCGAGCGCGAGTACCTGGCCGGGCCTCGCAGTCACGAGCGGCCGCGACAGGGCGTCGAGATTGACCCCGGCGAAGCCGTCGAGCGCACGCGCCAGGATGAACGGATCCACCCGGCCCGCTGCTTCGAAGGGCCCGAGCCCGGCAATGTCCGGCGGCGCTCCGGTCGGCCTCGCCACGAACGGAACCCCCGATTCCACGGTGAACGTCACCTCGCCGGTGGTGGTCAGTTCGCCGTCCGAGACGTCGATGGCCAGGGTGACCGTGCCGGGCTCCAGCGAGGTCCCGGGCTTCAGCCGCAGCATCGTCCCGTCGACCTCGAACCGCCCGTCGCGAGGCGTGAAGGTCAGCGTCGTGTTGGCGTCCGGATCCTGGGCCGACAAGGTGCCGATAGTCGCGCCGGGAACGCCGGGCAGCACGGACACGGCGCTCAGGGATGCCGGGGACGGCGGCTCGTTGGCGTCGTCGACGGCGATGGTGAAGGTCTTCTCGAAGGACAGGCCGTCCCTGTCCGTCACGCGCACCGTGACGTCGAGGGTCGGCGTCGCTTCGTGATCGAGCGGCCGAGTGGTCTTGAGCGTGGTGCCGTCGATCACGAAGGCGTCCGATCCCCCGATGATGACGAAGGTCCCGGGATCACCGGCATCGGGATCGTCGCTGCCGAGTTGCCCGACCACGGTGCCGGCGGCGCTGTTTTCCTGCACGCTGGCCTTGCTCAGGGTGATTTCCGTCGGCGCCTCGTTCACGTCTCCGACGGCGATGGTGATGACCTGGTCGAAGTTGAGTTCACGGTCGTGGACGCGCACCTTGACGCGGTAGGACCGGGTGGTCTCGTAGTCGAGCGCATTGTCGCCCCTGACCACGATGGACTTTCCGTCCTTGCCGATCGCGAACGGGCCGTCATACGGAGCGTCGTCTGAATCGGGATTGATCAGCTGGATCCGGAAGGTCTCGCCCCGATCGGGATCGGTGACCTGCAGCGTGCCGACCGTCGTTCCGGCCTTGCTGTTCTCCGGAACGCTCGCCCCGTCCTTGTAGACCAGGGTGACGGCGGTCGGCGCCTCGTTCACGTCTCCGACGTCGATCGTGATGACTTGGTCGTAGACGAGGTTCCCGTCAAGCACGCGCACCTTGACCTTGTAGGACTTGGTCGTCTCGAAATCGAGAGAGTTGTCGCCTTTCACAACGATCGACTTGCCATCCGTGCCGATCGCGAACGGGCCGGAAAAGGGTTTGTCTTTGTTGCCCGGCTCGAGCAGCTGGAAGCTGTAGGTTCCATTCTCGTCCGGGTCCGTCACTTCGAGAGAGCCGACGATCGTGCCAGCCCTGCTGTTCTCCGGAACGCTCTTTGCTCCGTCCTTGTAGACCAGCTGGAGCGCTGTCGGCGCCTCGTTCACGTCGTTGACAGCGATCGTGACGTCCCGAGTGGTGGAACCGCCATCGGCGTCGGTGGCCACCAGCCTGAAGCTCGACGTCTTCGTGCTTTCGTAGTCGATGGCTTTGTCGACGACGATCTTGTTCCCGGAAACCTTGAAGGGTCCCGTATAGTCAGTGCCGTCGAGATTGCGAAGTTCGACCGTGACGCTCCGGCCTTCCGGATCGGACACGGTGAACGTGCCGACCACCGTGCCGGGCGCACTGTTCTCGTCGACCGTGTTCTGAGTGAAGCCGAGCGCCGGCGGGTCGTTCACCAGCGTGATGGCCACGTCGAGGGCGGCCGTCTCCGAGACCACGTCCTGGCTCTCGGCGAGAGCGACCGTGACGTGCACCGTGGCGGGCGGGTTGTCGCCGACCGTCTGGAACTTGATTCCCTTGAGAGCCGCTTCCCAGGCGCTCTTGCGCGCCGCGTCGGTGGTGAAGGACTTGGTCGTCGTGAGCCTGTACGTGGTCGTCCCGTCGCGGGCAGATTCCTGGCTCAGCGAGAAGCCGTCGGCTCCCTGGAGAGTGAGCTTCGCCTTGCTGGGCGGCGCGTCGAGAACGATGGTGGCACGGGTGTAGGTTCCCCCATCCGGGTCGGAGACAACGGCATTGGCGAACAACGGGACCGCCGGGTCTTTCTCCGTGTACGAGACCGAGCGGGAGAAGGACAGGGCCGGCGCGTCCGGGACGGGTTGCACCGTGACGGTGCGGGCGGCGAGGCCGGTCGTGCTGGTGTCCTGGCCAGTGCCCTGGACGCCTCCGTCGTCCTGCAGGCGCGTGAAGCTGATCACCCGGTCGCCGGCAGTGGGATTGTCGGTCGGATCGTCGAAGGTGATGCCCTGAACGAGCCTCTCGAACGCGGCCTTGGTGAGCGGTTCGCCGCCGGCTGGCAGCGTGAAGGTCAGGGTGACCGTCGTGGGGCTGTTGGCTGGCGAGGATCGCACGACATTGAAGCCCGACTCGGTCATGAACGTGCCGGAAAACCTGGTGGAGTCGAGGAGCCTGAAGCTCTTCCCGTCCACAAACAGTGTTTCCATGCTGTCCTTCACCCCGGTGACGGTGATCTGGAAGGACTTGATGCCCTGCTTGTCCTCTCCGTCCTGGCCGAGATTGAGCGTGGCACCCCGGAACGGGTTCACGACGCTCTGCTGCTCGACATAGGTGAGTGTGGACGAGTCGCTCAGGGTCAGCGACGGCGCGGCGTTGCTCTTCGTTACCGTCTGGCTGATCGTGACGCTGCCCCTCGAGAAAGCAGACGTCTGGTCCGTCCCGCGCGTGTCGGTGTGGGTGAAGGCCGTCCCGCTGCTCATGTCCCACGCCTTCACCGTGACGGCGTTCTCGATGGTCTTGCTGCTCTGGCCGCCGAGATCGGACGAGGTCGGGATGAAAATGACCAAGGCATTGGGAGGGAGCAGCAACGCCGAGCTCTCCGAGACGTCTCCTTCTCGCACGGCGGTCCAGGATCTCGAATCGGGCAGTCGCCAGTACAGCGTGCCTTCGCTGACGGCGGTCACCGCCATTCCGATCGACCTCGCTGCATTGCTCTCGCGATCGATGGCGCTCCAGCCCACCCTCATCAGGTCTGACACGCGACGCGCCGGGATCGCGTCGAGATTCGGGCTCTCCCCCTGCTGGACCTGGGGCAGGAAGGTGAACGGGCTCCGCGCCGGATCGGCATCCTTGCTCACGTCAAGCACCGGGCGGTTGTTGGCAAAGCCCGGATCATTCGCCGGCTTCCTGAACGTCACCGTTCCTTTTTCGGCGGACTCTGCATTGCTTTCGCTCAGTCGCAGATTCGTCTTGAACGCCTCCGTGAGCTCGGTGCCGTACTGGTAGTTGCCCGGCGCGAACACGCTGCCGTCCCAGGCACGGAACTGGACGCTGACATCGGCCGTCTGGCCGGGCTGCACCACGATGGCGATACGGGTCTTCGTGTCCTTGGTCAGGAACAGGCGCCCGTCGGGCGATGTCCCCGACATCGGCTGCCAGTTCACTCCGCCGTCGAGCGAGTACCAGAGCTGCCCGCCATAGCCGACATCCTTCTTGGCGATCGAGATGCCCCGGAAGAGCCCGTCGTCCTCCACCTTCGAGCCGAGCAGGTCTGCCGTGCTCACGCCCGAGGTCGTGGTGAGCGGTCCGGCGCTGAGGTCCGCGTGCACCGGGCCGGACATGGACAGGACGGGCCGTTCGTTTGCGACGAAACCGACCTCCGTCGAGGCTGCTGAAAACGCCTTGTCGTTCAGCGAAACGGCGAACGTGCCGGAGGCCGGCTGGTTGAATCGCGCCGTGTCCCAGGCCTTCACCGTGAGCTTGGGCGCTGATCCGCTCTCCGAGCCTGCCGGCGGCTCGTAGAACACGAGGGTGCCGGACGAAAGCAGCAGGGCGTGGTTGGCCCCGAGAGTCCCCGCGGCGATGCGCAGCCACGTGTCGCCGCCATTCGTCGAGTACCACCATGTGCCCGACCCGGTCGCGTTCGTCACCGCGAAGCCGATGGTCGGCGATCCCGTGATCGTCCCGACTTCGGTCCCGATCACGCCGGTGCCTGAAACCGGGACGATGCTCCCGATGGTCGCGACGTTGGTCTGGGCCGGATCGCTGGTCGAAGGAGTGTTGCGGAAGGACTTGCCGCCCTCGACCGCCGGCGGGCGCTCATCCGCCAGCCTGACCGAAACGGTGCCGGTTGCTTCCGACAGGGAATTGGCCGACTTGGTGAACTGGTCCCAGGCCTTGTAGGTCAGGGCGTTCGCGATGGTGCCGGACGACGACGCGGCAGCCTGGAAGTAGAGCTCTGATCCCGCGCTGATCCAGAGAGGATTGGCAGCGTCGGCCCCTGTCAGCCTGTACCACTCGCCGGTGCCGCCCTTTCTGACATACCACGTGCCGTTCCCGCCCAGCTGGGTGACGGCGATGCCGAGGCCCAGCGTGCTGGTGTCGGCGACGTTCTTGCGGCCGGGTTCCGTCTTGAGGCCGACGAGGGTGGAGACCGCGATGCCGCTGCTGCTCGCCGTCGGCCTCTCCGATGTCGCGGTCAGCGTGACCGTCTGCCCTGCGTCCAGGACAGGCTTGTCGAGCACGCCGAACCTGAAGATGTCCCTGTTGGTGCGTTGCACATCGCCCGAGATCGAGTTGCCGAGGTCGTCGATCGTGGCGACGAGATTGAAGGCGGCGGGCGTCTCGGAGACCTCGTAGCGGAGAGACCCGCTGAGCGCCTTGATGTCCTCCAGCTTGCCAACGATGTCGAGCGTCGGCGTCCCGATGCCGCTGATGGAGAGGCGGTCCATCAGTGCGCGATCTGCGGTGACGCGATCGTCAAGGACGAACTTGCCCTGCACGCCGGCGCTGAGGCGAAGCCGCGAGACGAACGTATCCAGCTTGCCGTCCTTGCTGGGATCTTCATCCGACAGCCAGACGGGCAGCGTGACATTGCCGGACTCGTCGACGGTGACCTTGGCGGCGTTGCCGCCCGCGTTCCTGTCGCTGATGAAGGTCAGGGTGACATTGGCTTGCGGGGCGACCCCGACGAAGTCGCCGGATTGGGGCGCGATCGCGATGCCGGGAGCATCGTTCTTGTCCCTCAGCTCGATCGTGATCGTCTGGGTCACGGTCCGTACGCCGTCGGATATCGTGACCTGCACCTGCTGAGACTTGTCGGCTCCCTTTTCGTAGTTGGGCGCCTTGCCGGAGGCGAAGGAGATCCAGCCGGTCACCGGATCGATCGTGTAGAGCGCGTTGTCCCCGAGCGTGAACCTGTAGGATCCCGCGGTGTCCGGCGTCACGCGGACGATCCGCCGCTCCGGCTCGCTCAGGGTGTTGGCGATGATCTCGTTCGTCGTCACCTTCAGGCCGTTCACCTCCGTCCCTGGCTCCTTGTTGGCCAGTCCGGCCGGAGCCTGCAGGGAAAGGCGGAGCGCCTGGGAGGCGTCGACGACCTTCACGTTGAGGGTCGTCCATGCGACCGGATCGCCCTGGCCGGCGCTCGCCACCCTGATGACGCGCTCACCCGGCGCGAGGGACGACGGCAGGTCGACGAGGCCGTTCTCGTTGCTCCTCACCGCCGTCCAGCCGCCCCCGTCGACATTGATGCGGACCTCCGTGCCCGGTGCCACCTTGATCGTGGCGGCAGACGAGGTCACCAGGTCCTTGCCCGACCCGGGAAGCGTCGCATCGGGAACGCCGGTGACGTGTCCCAGCGTGAATTCTCCCTGTCCGGTTCTGAACGTGCCGGAGCCGTCGCCCACCGTTACACCTGACAGCGTGACCTTGCCGTCCGTCGAGACCACGGCCTTGTCCGACGACACGACCTGCCACTCGCCGCTGTCATTGTTGCGCCAGAGGAGCCGCAGGCCGTCCGGGGCCAGCGCCGGGTTTCCCGTGTCGAAGGAGAGGGACAGCCTGTCGCCGGAATCGCCGGTCGTCTGGTAGGCCCAGACCCGGCCCATCACCTTGTCGATCGTCCCGGACGAGGTGCTCAAGCTCCGTCCGAGGTCGGACATCCCGAGCGAGCCGCCATTATGTCCCCACATGATGTAGCCGGAGGACAGGTTGGTGCTCGAGCCGCTCGAAAGGTAGCTGCCGGCGTCGATCGTCAACCCGCCATTCGATCCGACGGCCTTCGAGTCGTAGCCGTTGGAACCGACTCCGCCGAGCTCGTTGTTGTAATTCGACGTGTTGAGCCTGGCGGCATCGTCGGGCTTGTACAGGTCGCTCGTCACCTCTCTCCCGGCGCCGGCGGGGGCGATGCCCCACTTCTGCGTCAGCGCGTTCTCGACGATGCGCGCTTCGCTGGCGGACAGGGCGCCGCGATAGACGACGAGCTCCCTGATCGTCCCCTTGAAGTTCTCCGACGCCCCGCCGAAGCCGCCGAGCACGAGCGGGTAGACGGGGGTTGCGAACCGCTCGAGATAGGTCGTCTCGCCGTCGGGCAGCGCCGTCGAGCGGAAGCGCACGGCGGCAGTCTTGTTGTCCGTCGTCGTGTCGCCGCCATAGCGGATCAGCGACACGACCTGGTTGTCGGCGATCCGGTCCCGCGTTCCCTGCAGGCCGCCGATCGTCGCCATGCCGTCGTCGCCCTTCGCGATCGAGATGCTGGCCGGGCCGAAATTCCCCAGCACGATCTCCGGTCCCCGCGGCGTGTCCTTGAAGTCCGCGGTGTCGCGATCCATCACCATGAAGATCGAGACGGGACCCTCGGTGAGCCATTTCTGGATCCCGAACGACAGGGTCGTGCTGCCGTCGAAATGGACGCCTGTGACCTTGCCGTTGACGACCTCCAGCGTCGGGCCCGTTCCCGTGCCCGACGAGGCGCGGCCGACGGCCTTGCTACCGGTGACGAGGTTGTTCCAGGACGACAGCACGTCACCGGACGAGCCCGTGAGCTTGCTCGAATCGAGCCAGATTTCCACCTTCGATCCGTCGAGGCCGGCCAGCGCGGATCCGACCGACTTCGCTCCCGCACCGGTCGTCACGTCGATCGGGTCGGGCTGCGAGACGGCGAGCGAATGGTCCCAGCCATCCGGGGTGAGGAGCCGTGCCTCGATCGCGCCGGTCGATTTCTCCAGCGTCCAGTCAGCGCCCTTCGCGCCTCCCGTGAGGTCCGTGGAGGCGGCGACGTCGGCGCCGCTCGCGGCAGAGAGGCGCGCCATGAGCGTCGCGCCGGCCGATCCCGCGCCGATGTCGCAGCCATAGAGCAGAAGGTCGGCGGTCTCGGTCAGCGAGGCGCGCCAGCCCTCAATGTCCCTTGCGTGCGTGCCCACGGCGGCCGCGTCGACCCAGTCCGCGCCGAGCAACAGGCCGCCGTCTTTGCCGTGCGAGACGATGTGCACCGCATCGACCCCGCGCAGGCCTTTCAGTGTCTCCGTGATCCGCGCCAGCCCGTCCTCGTCCGCTCCCACGGTGACCACGAGCCGGTCCGGCCCCGCCGCGCGACGGAAGGCGTCGAGGTCCTCGACACGGCTGTCGACGAACACCACCTCGCGGGGTGTCGCGGGCGATGGCGGCAAGGGAGCGGCCGCGGCGACGGCCTCAAGCAACCTGTCCGTCGTGTGGTCCTGCGCCGCGCTGTCGGGATGCAGGGCTCCTGCCGGATCGCTCTGCATGTGCTTGGCCACGTCCGCCATGATGGCGGCGCCCGCGCCGTCGAACACCATGCGCGGCTCGAGGGCCAGCAGTTCCCCGGCGAACGGATCGCGGACGAGACCGAGGGCGGAGGATGCGAGCAGCTGCGCGCGCGAGGGGAGAAACGCCTTGGTCATGGACGGATACTCCACAATGACTGAGTGAAACGCGCCGCCGCGGCGGCCATGAAACGCGTGTATCGAAAATCGATCCATTCCGGCCGAAGCCGGTAACGGTTCGTTAGTAATAAGGGACGCAGCGCGAGTCGAGTGCCGAGCGCCGGCAAGGTTACCGCGCGAGAGGGAAACGGCCGCGTGGGCGGCAGGCGGGATCCGCGCCGGGGCAGCCGGGAACCTGCCGGGAGGGAGAAGCTCGTCATTCGGCCCGGGCCCGGCCGGCGCCTCCTCGCGCCGCCGGACGTCAGCGCCGGTTCACGGCGCGGGTCACCGCTCGCGCAGGGCTTCGGACGACATCTGTGCCAGGGGCGACAGGATATAGTCGAGGATGCGCCGCTCGCCCGTCCGGATCTCCGCGGTCACGGCCATGCCCGGCGACAGTGGCACCTTCCGGCCGTCCGCCATGACGTGGTCGGTGTGCGCCGCGAGGATGACGGGGAAGACGAGGTTGCGCACCCGCTCGGCCCCGCCCGGGTCGGCGGGCATCGCCGCGCGCGACGGGTCGCCCTCGGCCATGCGGGCTTCCGGCTCGGGGATGGCGTCGCGCCCGACCCGCACGACGGTCGCCTCGATGACGCCGTAGCGCGTGAAGGGGAACGCCTCGATCTTGAGGGAGGCGTCCTGCCCCTCGCGCACGAAGCCGATATCCTTGTTCTCGAGGTAGACCTCGACCTCCAGCACCCCGTCGCGGGGCACGATGCGCATCACCTCCTGCCCCGCCGGCAGGACCTGGCCGAGGGAGGTCAGGGTCGAGGCGTTGACGACGCCGGCGACCGGGCTTCGCAGTGTCGTGTGCTCCACCTTCAGCCGCCCGCGGGCGAGCCGCTGCTCGGCATCGTCGGCCTGGCGCTGCGCCTCGGCTCGCCGCGTCTCGTTGTCCGCCACGAAGCCGCGAAGCGTCTTTTCCCGCTCCGCGAAGAGGGTCTCGAGCGCCGCCTCGGCCTCGTTCAGCTGGCCGCGTTGCGTCAGGAGCACGGTGCGCTGGTAGGCCAGAGCCTCGGCCGCGTCCAGCAGACTCGCCTTCGTCCCCGCCCGCGTGGCGACGAGGCTCGCGCGCATGTCGACCCGCTCCTGCTGTGTCGCGATGAGCTCCTGCTGTGCCACGATGGTGGAGGAGAGCCGCTCGCGCTCGGCTCGCTTCTGTCCGGCCTGGGCGTCGAGCGAGGCGAGGTCGGCGGCGAGCTTCGCGAGATCGGCGCGCAGCACCGCGTCCTCCCGCGCGCGAATGGGCATGGGGATGGCCGCCGGCCAGTCGCTCATGCGCTCGGCCGGCAGGCTGCTGCCCGCCGCGGCGATCGCCGCCGCGCGCCGCACGGCTTCCGCCGAGTACGACACGAACGCCGCCTGCGCCGCGCGCATCTCGGCCAGCGCCTCGTCGGGGTCGAGCTCGACCAGCGCCTCTCCCTCGGCGACCTCGGACCCGTTCCGGGCCAGAATGGCGCGGACCTTCCCCGTCTCGAGCGGCTGGACGACCTTGACCCGCCCGGCCGGCTGCACCTTGCCGTGCGCGACGGCCACGATGTCGGTCCAGCCGAGCCACGCCCAGGCCAGCGCGACGGCCGCGAAGGCGCAGATGCCGAGCAGCAGGCCGAGCGCGACGGGGGAGGGCGGTGTCTCCAGGACCTCCAGTGCCGCCGGCAGGAATTCCGGGTCGGATCCCCGACCGCCCTTGCCGGGCGGGGAGGGAGCGGAAGCGGGCTCGGTCGGCGTCACCGCGTTCATGGCTGGTCCGCCCCCGCGAGCTGCAGGGCCCACAGCCGCGCGTAGAGTCCCTTCGGCCGGGCCAGCAGCTCGTCATGCGTGCCGACCTCCACGATGCGCCCGTCCAGCATGCCGACGATGCGATGGCAGTTGCGCACCGTCGAGAGCCGGTGCGCGATGATGAGCGCAGTGCGACCGTCCACGATGTGCCGCATGTTCGCCTGGACGGCGCGCTCGCTTTCATAGTCGAGCGCGCTCGTCGCCTCGTCGAAGATCAGGATGCGCGGGTCCGTTGCCAGCGCGCGTGCAATGGCGATGCGCTGGCGCTGCCCGCCCGACAGGTTGGCGCCGCGCTCCTCGATGGCGGTGTCGTACCCCGCCGGCAGCCGCGAGATGAAGTCGTGCGCGCCGGCGAGGCGGGCACAGTGCATGACGCGGGCCCGCGGCATGGAGGGGTCGGAGAAGGCGATGTTGTCGTGCAGGCTGCGGTTGAACAGGAGGTTCTCCTGCAGAACCACACCGATGTGGCGACGCAGCCAGCTGGGGTCCGCCTGCGCGAGATCGATCCCGTCGAGCAGGACCTGGCCTTCCTGGGGCGAATAGAAGCGCTGCACCAGCTTGGTGAGCGACGACTTGCCGGAACCCGACGGCCCGACGATGCCGATCACTTCTCCCGGCCTGATCGAGAGCGTCACGCCCCTGAGGACGTCCTGGCCTTGCGGCGTGTAGCGGAAAGTCACGTTGCGGAACGCGATGGCGCCCCGGGGAGGCGGCAGGCCCGCCATCGCGCTGTTGCCCGGCTCGGGAGGCGAATTCAGGATGTCGCCCAGCCGGGCGGAGGAGATGCGCACCTGCTGGAAGTCCTGCCAGAGCTGCGACAGGCGCAGCACCGGCTGCGCCACCTGGGCGGCGATCATGTTGAAGGCCACCAGCCCGCCGACGGTGAGGTCCCCGTGCATCACGGCCGTCGCGCCGAGCAGGAGGATCAGCGCGTTGGAGAGCTTGTTGACGAGCTGGATCGCGCCCTGGCCGCCGGCGGCCAGCATCGTCGCGGAAAATCCGGTCCGCACGGAAGCCGCCAGGCGCTCCTCCCACTCCGCCCGCATGGCGGGTTCCACCGCCGCGGCCTTCACCGTCTGCGCGCCGATCACGGTCTCGACCAGGAACTGCTGGCTCAGCGCGCCGCGGTTGAATTTCTCCTTGATCCGCTCGCGCAGCCAGGGCCCGACCAGCGCCGCGATCAGTCCATAGAGGGGGATCGTCGCCACGACCACCAGCGCCAGGACCGGCGAGTAGAAGAACAGCACCGCGAGGAAGATGACCGTGAAAAGGAGGTCGAGCGCCGAGGTGAGGGCCTGGCCCGTCAGGAAGGCCCGGATCGTCTCGAGCTCGCGCATGCGGGCGACGGTCTGGCCCGTCGGCCGCGTCTCGAAATACGAGACCGGCAGCCGCAGAAGATGCGCGAAGAGGCGCTGCCCGAGTTCGACGTCGATCCGGCTGGTCGTGTGGGTGAGCGCGTAGGTGCGCAGATATTGCAGCCCCGCGTCGAACAGCGTGACGATGACGAGGCCGGCGACGAGGACGTACAGGGTCGCCTCGCTGCGATGCACCAGCACCTTGTCGATCACCACCTGGAAGAACAGCGGCGTCGTCAGCGCGAAGAGTTGCAGCACCAGCGACGCGAAAACGACATGGGCCAGCGGCCTGCGGTAGCGCCAGAGGCTGGGCCAGAACCAGGCGAGGTTGGATCCTTCCGGATCCGTGCCGGGTCCCATGATGCGGCGCTGCAGCAGCACGATCTCGGGGGCGAGCTCGGCCACCACCTCCTCGACGGGCCGATACTGGTCCCTGCGGGCGAGAGGATCGACGGTGCGGTAGAGGCCGGCCGCGTTGAGGCCGCCGAGCACGATCCAGCGTCCGCCGGTCGTCAAGGCGAGAGCGGGCGTCGGGATGGTCGACAGCCTGCGGGGGGTGGCCTCCCGGACGACCCGGGCCCTCAGGCCGATGCGCCGTGCCGCGCGCAGGAGGTCGTTCGACCCGGCCGGTCGCCCGCCCAGGGCGAGCTCACGCGAAATCTGCACGGAATCCGCGCGGATGCGGAAATAGGCCGCAACGCCGGCGAGAGCCTCGAGGCCTGAATCGACAGGAGGCGCCTGCAACGGCGCATCGTCCTCTGTGGACGTCGAAATTTCCATGACGGCAACGATTGTTGACAACGAATCGGCCAGGAGGCCGGGCGGCAAACGCCGCTGCCTATGAACCCCTGTTCCGAGTTCGGGTCAACAGCGTCGCGTGCGGGGCCGATGTTTACCTTGACGCAACGCGCCAAGGTGGTGCTGCGGCGGAGTCAGTTGCAATTCGCGGTAAGCTGTGGTTTGGCTAACGATATATTACGGCTTTTTCAGCCGCCGGTTGCGGACACGTCCGCAATACGTGCGGGACAAGTGTTCGGGCAGGGAGTATTGTGTCATGGCTTTCAGTTACGACAAGGGGTCCGCCTCGGCGGTTCAGATTGCCCCGACCTCCAACGACCAGGGTGAGGATCCCGGCGAGTGGGGCACCTGGCTCAAGGGCTCCAACGGCAGTCTGCGGGCGATCTGGGTCTGGCAGGGCGGCTCTCGGGATACCTGGAACGACTGGACGTCCTGGACGGCCCGGATCATCGCCAATGGCGGTTCCGGCAACGATGTCATGTTAGGAGGCCGAAACAGCGATCAGCTTTCCGGCAATGACGGTGATGACGTCATTTTCGGCGGCGACGGCAATGACACGATGTCGGGCGGCGACGGCAACGATACGCTGGTGTCCTTCGCCTATTCCCAGAGCTTCTACGACCTTGGAGCCGAAGGACGGAAGCTCATGGCCGAAACGGCCAACAGTGGCGAGCGCGAGTGGCTGTTTGGCGGGAATGGCCAAGACATTCTCGTGGACGGCGCCCTGAACGGCTTCCTGAAGGGCGGCGACGGCCGGGACACCATCGTCGCTGGTGGCGGCAGCGACTTCGTCGACGGCGGCGAGGGCGATGACGTGATTTACGGCGGGTCGGGCAACGACCGCCTCTATGGCGGCAGCGGCAACGACTGGATCGAGGCGAACGGCAGCGGTGCCCCGCGCAACGGATTCGACGCCGACGCCCTCTACGGTGGCTCCGGCGCAGACACCCTGGTCGCCGACGGCTGGGGCAAGGTCCTCCTCATGGGCGAGTGGGGCGACGACAAGATTGTCGTGTCCGGCCTCTACAACGCCACGGTGGATGGCGGAAGCGGGGATGACTTCATCGATGCCACCACCGCCCAGTTCGGTGGCGATTTCGACGGCGGCGTCGGCTCCGACACGATCTACGGCACGGCACAGGCGGACATTGCGGACGGCGGCGATGGGTCCGACAAGCTGCAACTCGGCGACGGCGGCGATTTCGCTGTCCGGTTCGCCCGCGAGTCGGGGTCCGACACGTATTCCGGCGGAAGCGGGTACGACACCCTGATCGTCGATCTCACGGGCAGCAACGCCGGGTGGAGCGGCCTCTCCAGCATCCTGGACCAGTTCAACAAGGCGGGCTCCGACGGCATCTCGGGCTCCTACGCCGGCGTCACCTTCGACGGTTTCGAGCAGATCATCGTTCTGTCCAACAATATGGTGGTCGGCGCGGCGGGTTACGCGCTCCCGGGCTCGGCGGGGCCGATCACGGCCGGGCTGCCGCCGGGTTTCACTCCGCCCGACGACGGTTACAACAGCATCAGCATCAAGCGGATCGGGGACGGCAACACCAACGTGAGCGGGGCGGGCAGCGACGACATCATCATTGCGTCCAGCCTTGACGACGGCTCCGTCCTTCCCGCCGATTTCAAGATCTACGGCGGGGACGGAAACGACACCCTGATCGGGATCGACCGCAACGACTGGCTCAAGGGAGAGGCCGGCAACGACTACCTCTTCGGCGGCACTGGTGCCGACACGCTGGTCGGTGGTGGCGGGAACGATACGCTGGACGGCGGCTCGGGCAGCGATGTCCTGGACGCCGATACCAGCCAGGCCGACATGGATGGCGGCGAAGGGGCCGACA
>JAESFG010000558.1_pt1 | contig 16463 bp, 15 predicted proteins | sample 9269371 | NCBI WGS metagenome assembly JAESFG01 (sample SAMN14506227, study PRJNA617093) | algae metagenome | isolation source: Aetokthonos hydrillicola CCALA 1050 (B3-Florida) and co-occurring... | place: USA: South Carolina | collected 2013-01-01 | reverse complement strand
GATGCTGTAACCGCTGGTGCTTAATACCGGCTGAAATGTACCTTGCCTTATTATTGCATTTAGCGGAGATGAGCCAGGTGTGCTGGAATGCGTAGCAGAAAGGCCCGGTGCTATCCAGTTGGCGTTGTCTACATACGAAGTGCTGGAATTGCCAAACCAGGTAGCATCGTCGCTGATGATTTGCACATTGTCTAGCCTGTTATTGCCTGTATTACCGGTAGCACCGGAAACAGTGAGTTTCAAATACAGGAAGCCCTGGTTTTCTATAACGGGGTTTGCTGTAAGGTCTAATGTTTTGGTTTGGAAAGATGTAGTGTTGTTACCTGTGTTGCTGTTGTTGATGGTGGTAAAATTGGTTCCATCGGTACTGTAGGCCCACTGGTGTGTGTTAAAGCCTGTAGAAGTACCCCTTACCTCTAAAGACAACCTGATTTTACGATAATGGGTGGTGGGGCATTTAAACACCAAAGACTTGTTATTGGCACTGGTACCGGTACCGCCTAACAAGGAGTAAGACTGGCCCGCAGAGGTAGTGCTTCGCGGATCGGTTGTGGTGCTGCCACCAAAGGCCGTTAACTCTGATGCAGTAAGCCAGGCACTGGAACCATTGGTACCATCGGCGTATAAATTGGCCGAAGTGCTGTACACACCTAAATTGGCGGCTACAATAGTAGGCGTACTGGGTGCTGCTGCGGTGGCATCAAACGTCCAGCCGGCAAGCAATGTTTTTTGGGCATGTAATAAAACGCTTGTAGTACATGCTAAAGCAACAAGTAAAACTCTTCTCATACATCATTTTTAGTAAGCCGCTAAGGTATCGGAATTATGTGCAGTACCCCTATTAAATTAATGTAGTATTCTTAAAAATACCTTTTAGGGGTTAGGCCTATGCGTGAGGGATTGCAGCGGAAAGCCCACAGCCCACGCTCTGTAAGGCGTGGGCGAGGACTTGCAGCGGAAAGCCCGGCCCCGTGGCTGCATAAGGCGGCTTTGCATATAGGCCATGCCACGGGGACACGCCCCTGTATTGTTTTTCTTATGCGTTTTGATGCCATACCTGCACCAGGTGTACCAGTACATCTACAGCGGTTTGCATGTCTTTTACGCCAATCCATTCTTTTTTGCTGTGAATGCCCTGCATGCCGGTGAAAATATTGGGGCAGGGCAGGCCCATAAAGCTAAGGCGGCTGCCATCGGTACCGCCGCGTATGGGCTCGTTAACTACGTTAAGGCCGGCACGTTGATAAGCTTCTACCGCGTTGGCCACCACATGCGGGTGTTTGTCTAACACCTCTTTCATGTTGCGGTATTGTTCGTGTACGGTAAACTGCATGGTTGCACCGGTATGGCGTTGTACCACGCTGCGTGCCAAGGCTTCTAAACGAGCTTCGTGGGTGGCCAGCATGGCTGTTTCAAAATCGCGTACAATAAAACCAATGGTTGCTTTTTCGGCAATGCCACCAATGTGTACGGGGTGTACAAAACCCTGCTTGCCGTTGGTGGTTTCGGGGCTCCACTCTGTGGTTGGCAAGGCGGCCAGTATTTCACCGGCTACTTTAAGGGCATTTACCAGTTTGCCTTTGGCATAACCGGGGTGGGCTATTACGCCATTGATGGTAATGGATGCACCATCGGCACTAAAGGTTTCATCTTCCAGTGTGCCTGCTTCGCCGCCATCCAGTGTATAGGCAAAGTCTGCACCCAGTTTTTGTATATCCAGCCTGGCAGTGCCTTTGCCCACTTCTTCGTCGGGGGTAAACAGTATTTTAATGGTGCCATGTGGTATTTCGGGGTGCTGCATCAGGTAGTGGGCCATGTCCATAATAATGGCCGCACCACTTTTGTCATCAGCACCCAGCAGGGTGGTACCGCTGGCGGTAATAATATCGTAGCCTATGTGTTGCAGCAGGTAAGGCTCTGTTTGAGGGGAGAGTACTTGTGTTGCATCGTCGGGCAAAACAATATCGCTGCCGTTGTAAGCCTTGTGCAGTATGGGTTTTACGTTGGTGCCGCTGCAGTCGGGGGCTGTATCTACATGGCTGCAAAAGCAAATAACCGGCACCGGTTTATGGCTGGTAGCGGCAATGGTAGCATACACATAACCGTATTCATCGGCATGGGCATCTGCAATGCCCATTTGTTGTAACTCCTGTGCCAGCAGGTTAGACAGGTTTTTTTGTTTTTCGGTAGTGGGGTGGGTGTCGCTGTGCGGGTCACTCTGTGTATCTACCTGTACATAACGCATAAAGCGTGAAGCAACCGTATAGTCGTAACCGTTGGGCATAACCATATTTTTGGCAATAATAGCAAAACATCAACAAGGGTGGTGCAATTGCAAAGGGCAACAAAACGTATATTGCCGCTATGCACCAAAAAAAGTTATTGCAACAAGGCTGGTTAAAAGCATTGATTTTTATTGTAGCAGGCTTTGCCGTTAGTACCGGCATATCACTGCTGGCGGGTTTGGTTAACGGGGCCGCTTTGGCCATGCCCAATAACCTGCAAGACCTTACGGTTTTTTACCTGCTTAATACAGGCGGGTTTATACTGGTTGCGGTATGCATGCAACTGCTAATAGACAAGCAGCCTTTAACACAAATGGGTTTTGCCGTTAAGGGCCATGTTAACGATGCGTTTGCCGGGCTTTGTACCGCTGTGGCCATTTTGGCTACCGGCACCCTGGTGCTTATGGCAACCGGCCATTTAAAGTTTGCCCAGGGCGATGCCGGTAAGCGTACCTTATTGCTAAACCTGTTGTTTTGTGTAATGGTAGCTTTTACCGAAGAAATTGTTTTCAGGGGTTACCTGCTTAAAAGTTTTTTACAAAGCTATAAGCCCTGGGTAGCACTGGTATTGTCTGCCGCGGTGTTTGCCCTTTTTCATGCGGGTAACCCCAATGCTGCTTTTTTGCCGGTATGCAATGTGCTGGTAGCAGGGTTGTTAATGGGCGTAAATTATATGTACACCCGCAACCTTTGGTTTGGTATAGTATTACACCTTGCATGGAACTTTTTGCAAGGGCCGGTACTGGGCTACAGCGTAAGCGGGCTAGAGGCTGAAGGCCTTTTGTATCCTGTATTGCAGGGCCCCGATTACATTACCGGCAGCAATTTTGGTTTTGAAGGTTCTGTGGTTACGCTGGTACTACAAATCATTGTTACCCTGTTTCTTTGGGTGGCCTACACAAAAAAGCAGCAGTCTGCTAAAACTGCTGCTTAGTATCTTATCGCACGCTATGGTTGCGGTCTTTTCTTTTTTTGGAAATCAACTGAAGCAACGCTACTCAACACCTGTTGCGTCGCACACTTGGGCGGCAACAAGTTTATTGGGCTATTGGTTAATTAGTTTATTTAGTAAGTACTGATTAACCAATAAACCAATTGCCCGGTTTACTTCCCCCAAGCCTGCTGCACACACGCAAATGAAGGAGGAAGCAAACTTCCATCTTGTCTACCGCAAAATATTTCTTTGTTCCTATGTGCCTTCGTGGCTGCGTATTGTTCCTTCAGTAGAAGTGTGCGACGCAACAACAGCCCAATCGTGTTACTACAGTTGGTGGCATAAGCACCTTAGCGGGTAACTAGGGCAACCTGTTGCATTACCAGCCGCCGCTGGCACCGCCACCGCCGCTGCTGCCGCCGCCAAAACCGCCAAAGCCACCGCCGCTGCTGCCACCGCCACCAAAGCCGCCGCTGTTAAATATCATAGGGCCTACCCACCACGAAGACCTTCTGCGGCCACGGCCGCCACCGCCGCCGCCAGCAAGTACAGCAATGATAACAATAATGGCTACCAGCACACCACCAATGCCAACGCCCTTGCTTTTTTTGGTGCGTTTTACGTTGTACTCGCCTGCCGCAGCTTTGGCCAGGTCGTCTACCGCTTTGTTGATGCCGCTGTAATAACTGCCTTGCCTAAAGGCGGGCTGCAGGTCGTTGTTAATAATATCTTTGGCCACCACATCGGGTATGGCACCTTCCAGGCCGTAACCCACTTCAATGCGGATTGCTTTGTCTTCAACGGCAATCAATACCAGTACGCCGTTGTTGGTTTTTTTGTTGCCAATGCCCCAGTCGCGGTAAGTGTTTACGGCCACTTCTTCCAAAACTTCGCCATTGAGCGAGGGTACGGTTACTACCGCAATTTGGTTAGAGGTATTGACGTCTAAAGCCACCAGCTTGCGTTCCAGTACATCCCTGTCGTGCGGGCTAAGCAGGTTGGCATTGTCTACCACCAACCTGGGTGGGTTAGGCCTGGTAATGCTTTTTTGTGCCTGTACCAGTGTACAGCACAACAGCAATAGTATGGAGCACAGTTTTTTCATGATTGTTGGCTATGGCCTGTGTTACGGTTAATGGCCAAATACAATGTCGTCAGGTAATTCGTTCAGGTCGCCTTTGTCGTCGTAAGGAAAATGGTATTGCAATGCACTGCCAATATCCAGTACAATCTGGGCAATGCCCTCTGCATAATTTTCGCGGTTAAACTGACTGAGCATTTTGTTTACTTCTTCCTGCCAAAAGGTGTTGCCCACTTTTGGGTGAATGCCTTCGTCGCCAAAAACAGCCAGTTGCCTGTCTTTCATGGCAACATACACCAATACAGCGTTGCGTTGCAAGGTCTGTTGCATGTTCAGTTGCCCAAATAATTCCATTGCACGGTCTATGGCATTTACATACTCGCATTTGCTTTCTATGTAAACGCGTACCTCGCCGCTGGTCTTTTTTTCGGCAGCTTTAATGGCACCTGTAATCAGTTGCTTTTCTTCAGCACTGAAAAAGTCGTTGGCTTTTTTGCGGAAGAGTCCGAACATGGGCATTATTTGAAGTTGAAATCGAAATCAGGATTTTTTTCGCTGCCGGGGTCGCTTTTGTAATAAGCTTTTTCAGAAAAGCCGAAGAAGCCGGCAAAAATGTTGTTGGGAAACCTACGCACTTTCAGGTTATAGGCGTTCACCGCTTCGTTGTAATCCCTTCTGGCAATGTTGATCCTGTTTTCGGTGCCTTCAATTTGTGCCTGAAAGCCCATAAATTGGTCGTTGGTTTTTAAGTTAGGATAGGCTTCGGCTACGGCCATCAGCCTGCTGAAAGAACCTTTCAACTGCTCTTGTGCCTGCTGAAATTTTTCCAGCGATGCAGGGTCGTCTGCATTCAGTTGTATAGAAGTGGCTTTAGAGCGGGCTTCCAATACTGCGGTAAGGGTAGATTTTTCAAAGTTTCCGGCACCCTGTATGGTTTTTACAACACTGCTGTACAGGTCTGCACGGCGTTGATAGTTGGTTTCAATATTACCCAATGACTGTTTTACATTCTGGTCTCCATTAACAAGGCCATTATAGCTGTTGCAGCCACAACCGCCTAAAAACAGCAGGAATACACCAATAATGATCAAAACCAGGTTTCTTGTTTTCATGATGAACTTGTTTTAAGTATAGATAGTTGGTAACAAAACTGCCCTCAACATTACAAAGCGGGTGCCGTAAGTTGTAGCATGGCATTTTGTCTGTAATAAAAAAGCCACACACCGTGTGGCCGTTATGTTAAATGCTTACCGGTACGCTGTGTACGGCGGCAGCCATTTCTTTAATAAGTGCGGGGTCTTTTTCTATGGCGTTGCCTACCACAATCACATCGGCACCGGCTTTGCAGTTGCGGTATGCTTTTTCAGGTTCTATAATACCGCCGCCAACAATTAAGGGGCTTTCAATGTGCTGGGCCACTTTTTCAATCATGGTTTCGGCAATGGGCCTTTTGGCACCGCTGCCGGCATCCATATAAATCAGTTTCATGCCCAGCATTTCACCGGCCATGGCAGTACACATGGCTATTTCGTTTTTATCGGCAGGTATGGGTGTAGCGTTAGATATGTACGATACCGTTGTGGGGGCACCACCGTCAATAACCATGTAGCCGGTAGGCATAATTTCCAGCCCGCTCTTTTTTACAAAAGGGGCACTAACTACATGTTGCCCAATCAGCAGTTCGGGGTTACGGCCCGAAATAAGGGAAAGATATAAAAGGGCATCTGCATAACGGCTAACCTGCGAGGGCGATCCCGGGAACAGTATCACAGGTATATCGCACGCTGCCTTAATTTGTTGTATGCATTCATCCAGGTGGTTGGATATAACCAGCGAGCCGCCTACAAAAAAGTAGTCAACACGGGCTTTGGTGCTCAACATTACCAATTGCTCAATAGCGGGGCCATTTACCTTATCGGGGTCAATCAACACCGCAAAAGACTTTTTGCCATGCTTCTTCCTGTCTATAAACTGATTGTACAATTCCTGCTTCATGCAATAAGTTGTGTTGATATGCAAAAATGCAAAAAAGTTTGGTTAGTTCTGTTGAATGTTTCTAAGCCAAGATAAAGCATTTTGCCATACATATTTATTTGTATACCTGCAATGTATTGTATTGTGCCGGCATTGGCTGTATTACACGCTGTTGTGGTTGCTTTTTTTATGGCACCGGCAGTAGTACCAGCATTGGGCTGCTGTTGCGTCGCACACTGCGGCTGCAACAAAAAGCCGGGCTATAGGCCCAGGTATAAAACTGCTGCCTTTGCTTATACAGGTTTTACAAGCAAATCCCTTTGTTTGTAAACACTTTGGGCAGCACTTTGTTCGTTTAAGCTGCCCCGCGTGAGGGATAGGAGTGGATGCCCCACAGCCGCCGCAGGCGGCGAGGAGCAGGAACGGATAGCCCGGGCCCACACAGGCGGGCCACGCCCCAAGTATTAAACCACTTGTTAAACCTTGTTGGTTAAAGACATAACACACCGCTGTTTCGCTTGCTGTTGTTACAAAATATTTCTGAAAAACAGGTACTTTTTTTGCCAAATTGTTTTAAACATGTGTGGGTATCCCAGCAAATGCAGCAGGGTTATGCCTTGTGTAATAATCCACATAGTTTTTCCACAAACTGGGGATTTTAAAGGCATTGAATTTTGATGTCTGCAAGATATTTTCGTTACCTGCTTAACATTTAGTTAACCAGGGCTCTAACGATAGCAAAAGCACCATAAACTTATTAACCACCCATAATTTACTGTCCATGGCTTCTACCAAATCCTCCAAAGGCTTGCAGTTTACCCGCCGCTACACCCAAGAAGGTGTAAGCCCTTTTGATTTGTTTGAATACGACTACCGCACCAGCGTAATTAAAAACCCCAGCGGCGAAGTAGTATTTGAAATGACCAATGTAGAAGTGCCGAAACAGTGGAGCCAGATTGCTACAGACATTATTGCCCAGAAATATTTTAGAAAAGCCGGCATACCACAACCCGATGGCACCACAGGCCGCGAAACCAGTGCCAAGCAGGTAGCCCACCGTATGGCCAACTGCTGGAAAGTTTGGGGTGAGCGTTACGGTTATTTTGCATCGGCCAAAGATGCTGAAGTGTTTTACGATGAACTGGTGTACAGCATTTTAAACCAAAGCTGTGTGCCCAACTCGCCACAATGGTTTAATACCGGCCTGCACGAAAGCTATGGCATTACCGGCAAGCCACAGGGCCACTATTATGTAGACCCTACAGACGGTGAACTGAAAAAATCGCAAAATGCGTATGAGCGTCCGCAGCCACATGCCTGCTTTATTTTAAGCGTAAGCGACGACCTGGTAAACGACGGCGGTATTATGGACCTGTGGGTAAGGGAAGCCAGGATATTTAAATACGGCAGTGGTGTGGGTACCAACTTTTCGCACATACGTGGTGCCGGCGAAAAACTGAGCGGTGGCGGTACATCCAGCGGGTTAATGAGTTTCTTAAAAATTGGAGACCGTGCAGCCGGTGCCATAAAAAGCGGCGGTACTACCAGGCGTGCAGCCAAAATGGTGTGCCTGGATTTAGACCACCCCGAAATAATGGAGTTCATTAACTGGAAAGTAGAAGAAGAGAAAAAGGTGGCCGCACTTGTTGCTGCCGGATACGACAACAGTTACGAAGGTGAGGCCTACATGACCGTATCAGGCCAAAACTCTAACAACTCTATACGCATACCCAACGAGTTTTTTAAAGTGCTGGAAGAAAACGGCGACTGGGAACTGAAAGCCCGTATGGATGGCCGTGTAATGAAAAAAATACCTGCCCGCGAAGTATGGAACCAGATTGCCTATGCTGCCTGGCGTTGTGCTGACCCCGGTACACAATACGATACTACTATTAATGAGTGGCATACCTGCCCGCAGGGTGGAAGGATCAATGCATCCAACCCTTGTTCTGAATACATGTTTTTAGACAATACAGCCTGTAACCTGGCATCTATCAACCTGCGTAAATTCTTTGATGAGTCTACCAACCAGTTGGATGTAGAAGGCCTGGAATACATTAGCCGTTTGTGGACAGTTGTATTGGAAGTAAGTGTGCTGATGGCACAGTTCCCCTCAAAAGAAGTAGCCCAGTTGTCATACGATTACAGAACATTGGGTTTGGGTTTTGCCAACCTGGGTACCATACTCATGATTAGCGGTATACCTTACGACAGCGAAGAAGCCCGCGGCATAGCCGGTGCAGTAAGTGCTATCATGACCGGTATTGCCTATAAAACCTCTGCCGAGATGGCTGCCTTTTTGGGGGCTTTTCCACGTTATGCAGAAAATAAACAGGATATGCTGCGTGTAATGCGTAACCACCGTGCCGCCGCATACGATGCCGAAGAAGCTTACGAAGGCCTGAGCATTAAACCCGTAGGTATTAAGGCAAAATATTGTCCGGACAGCCTGCTAAAATCTGCCACCAAAGCCTGGGACGATGCCGTACAACTGGGTGAGAAACATGGTTACCGCAATGCCCAAACCACCGTTATTGCCCCAACCGGTACCATTGGCCTGGTTATGGACTGCGATACTACCGGCGTTGAACCCGATTTTGCCCTGGTGAAATTTAAAAAACTGGCCGGCGGCGGGTATTTTAAAATCATCAACGGTGCAGTGCCCAATGCCTTGAAAACACTGGGTTACCAGCAAAATGAAATAGATGCCATAGTTAAATACGCCGTAGGTGCCGCGTCTTTTGAAGGTGCCCCCTTTATTAACTCACAAACCCTGAGCGAAAAAGGCTTTACCGGCGAAGAAATAGCCAAACTGAATGCTGCCGCCAAAACAGCGTTTGAAATAAGCTTTGTATTTAACCGTTACACACTGGGCGATGCCTGCCTGCAACGCCTGGGCTTTACAGAAGCACAGTACAGCGACTGGACTTTTAACATGTTGGAAGCCCTGGGCTTTGACGATGACCAGATTGATGCCGCCAACGATTATGTATGCGGTACTATGACTGTAGAAGGTGCCCCTTACTTAAAAGATGAACACCTGCCTGTGTTTGACTGTGCCAACAAGTGTGGTAAAAAAGGCGAACGTTACATACATGCACACGGCCATATACGCATGATGGCCGCCTGCCAGCCGTTTTTGAGCGGTGCTATTTCTAAAACCATCAACCTGCCACACGAGGCAACGGTAGAAGAAATTGCCGACTGTTACAAACTAAGCTGGGAGCTGGGCCTGAAAGCCAATGCCCTGTACCGCGACGGCTCTAAACTGAGCCAGCCATTGAGTACCAAAGGCGATAAGAAAAAGAAAACACAAACTACCGAAGAAGCTGCTGCTGAAGAAACCAAAATAGAAACTACTGCTGCACCTGAAAGTACCATTGTAGACCTGAGCAAACTGTCTGTAGAAGATTTGTTGGAAGAAGTTACCCGCCGCATGCAGGCATCTACCGATACCAAACTGAAACGCCAGCTTAGCCGTATTGTAGAAAGGAAATCTTTACCCGCCAAACGCAGGGGCTTTACTCAAAAGGCAAAAATCAACGGGCAGGTATTGTTCTTACGCACCGGTGAATACACCGATGGTACTTTGGGCGAAATATTCATAGATCTGGCCAAAGAAGGTTCTACCCTGCGTAGCCTGATCAACTGTTTTGCCATTGCCGTTTCTGTAGGCTTGCAATATGGTGTGCCTTTGGAAGAGTTTGTAGAGAAATTTGTCTTCACCAAGTTTGAGCCTGCGGGTATGGTAGACCATCCGAACATCAAGACCACCACCTCGCTGGTAGACTTTGTGTTCCGTGCATTGGCCTATGAGTACCTGAACCGTACAGATTTGGTACATGTGCTGGACAAACCTGAAATTGGCAATACCGGCGACGACCAGGAAATTACCATATTGGGTACACCGGCCTTAAGCAGCGTGCACATAACCGCACCTGCAGGCAATACTGCACCGCAAAAAGTGCAGCAAAAAGCAGTGTCTGTAGCCAAGGCCGAAAATGGCCTGGATGCCGTAAACGCAGCGGCTAAAAACATGCAGAGCGATGCACCTGCCTGTAACACCTGCGGCCACATTACCATACGCAGTGGTACCTGCTACAAATGCCTCAACTGTGGCAACAGCATGGGCTGCAGCTAAACAAAGGCTTTCTTTAAGTTTTGATATTTCAAGCAAGGTTGCCCGCAAGGGCAGCCTTTTTTATTGCAACGGTTTACAGGTAATAGCGGGTATGATTTGTCGCCGAGTTTCAGTTTGTATATCTACATTTGTGGCCATCAAAAAAACTACATGCAGTTTCCTTTTGCTTACGATAAAAAGAAGACCATACAGGCCTTGCGTTTTCACTTTATTTCGCGTAACGAGATACGTATTATGATGATACTGGTAAACGTTTTTGCCATTGCATCGGCCATCTTGTTCTATACCAAAAAAATAAGACCCGAGCCTTTTTTATTGGGCTCTGCTATATGGATTGCCATGATGGTATCTATCTGGTACGTGTTGCCTTACAGCATTTATAAAAAATCGCCCACGTTTAAAGACCAGTTCATTATTACCGTTACAGACCAGTTGATACAGTTACAAAATGAGAAAGGGCAGGTAAGCTGGCAATGGCAACAGTTTATGCGTTTTTTTGAAAGCCCGCATTTCTTCCACCTGTATTTTTCGCCCAAGTCTTTTTTTATCATACCCAAAGACAATATGACGGATGAGATGCGTCATGACATGCGTGGAATGCTGAACAGGAATATTGGTAATAAAAAGTAGGGATAAACTTATAAATCCTTCTCCATTTCAAAGTGGGGTATGGTTACTTCCTGAAACTCATCGCCCACCACTTCGTAGCCCAGTTTTTCATAAAAGCCCAGGGCATTTTTGCGGGCATGCATGGTTATTTTTCTAAAGCCACGGTCGCGGGCAATGTTTTCGGCAAAAGCCATCAGTACACGCCCCAAGCCCTTGCCTTGCAGGCCGCTGGTAACAGCCATTTGACGCAGCCTAACCACGCCATTACCCGTTTTCGTAAGCAGGCAACAGCCTTCCAGCTTGTCGTCTTCAAAGCAGCCAATGAGTATATCGTCTTTTTCATTGTCCAGCTCATCTTGTGTAAATTCCAATCCTAAAGGTTTGCGTAATGTATGATAACGCAAATCCACCATCTGCTGATATTCCTTACTACCGTGGTCTATGATTTTCAATGCCATATGGGTTGCAACTAAGTTCTACAAGATAATGCGGGATTTTGAAAATAAAAAACAAAGGTTCATTTCCTTATAAAGCATTGTTAAGCCAGCTGCAGGAATACTATGAAGCACCGCTTGCGACGCTCCGTTCAACAGTTGTAACACAGATGTGGCAATGAAGGGTAGGATTAATAAATTGAAAAGTCAACAGCAGATTGCATTAGTGGCTTTGTAAAACAAGTTTACTTTTTTTCTTTTTTGAAGTTGATTTGACAGTCTTGCGGTCTTTGCTTTTTTTCTGTAAGAAGTATTGTGACAAAGCCAGTTCTTCCGCTTTGGTTAAAGGTTTTTCTCCTCCTATGAAATCAATTTCATCCTTATGGTTACTCATATTTTGCATTTTTAAAGTAGCGGTCAATCAGTTTTAAGGCTGCCTTTGTTTCGATAATCATAATACGGCCTCCAAAATGTACTGCCCCTAAAGTTTTTTCATAATGTTCAATCAACAGAGACTTTGATAAAAAGGAAACGTTACCCTCATGCCCCCTTTGAAATGATAGTTTACAGGCAAAAGCTACCAAATTCCCAGCAACACCAGCATACATTTTAGCTTTGCCTTTATTGAATGGTGCATTTTCAACAAGATGCATGTAAACATGGTCTGCTTTAACTTCAAGACTAATTAGACCTTGGATAATATTTGCATTTCCTACAATGGTTAACTTATAAACTTCCCTTTCCGGTTGTTTATGTTCAAACTTCCAATCAAACAGCCAATTGTTCTTTTTGTTTATTGCTTTAAGATCTAATTGCGACACTACAGAAACCTGCGTTTGAAAACTATCGCCGGTTATTATGTTTTCAATTGAATTTGTAAGCTTATCAATAGAAAAATCAAGTCCTTTATTTTTTAAGGGTGCCACCTAGCGAATTTACAAAATGCAGATTGTATAACATCAGATTTTTGCTTCTTACTTGCCCAATAGTATTACTACAGATGAACGGAGCGTCGCAAGCGGTGCTTCACCGGAGTTGCCAAGCTGGTGTCCAAAAAAAATTATTGAAGCCTGATAAAGAAACCCGCATGCAGGCCCAGGCTGCTGATGTTGCTAACCACTGTTTTATTGTAAGGGATGTAGTTGTACGAGGCACCCAGCTTAAAGCCCGCATTGCGTGTTTGGGTAAAAGGTACGCTTAAGCCAACATCGCCCTGTAACGCAAAACGTGCTGAGTTGTCGGAGCTGGAAAACTCGCCCAAAAACTGCCTGTACGAAACAAAGGCAACACCCGCACCTGCACTTATATAAGGCTGCACCAGGCTGTTTTTATTGCTCAAAGGCATAAAGCTGCCCCGCACCATAATGGGCAGGGTTTGTATAGAGTTGCTGATAACGGCAGAGATTTGCTGGTTTTTGTCCATATCGTAAACGGCACGGTCGTATTTCTGGTAAAAATCCTGGTGGCCAACACTGCCGCCCAATGCAAAACGGTTGCTGATGCCGTACATGATATTGCCGTAAAAGCCACGCGGAGAACTATTGTTTACATAATTGCTTTTAAAACTGCCGGTGGGTAAGGCATAGTTGTATTGTATGTTAAAATGTGTAACCCCTTTTTGCTGTGCCTGCACCTGTGTAGCTGCCAGCAGGATGAACAGGCTGTAGAAAAGCTTTTTCATAGGTTAATTGGTTTTGATGTAAGGAGATTGCTGAAACAGCGTATTGATTTGTGCAGCAGCGTTGGTGCCGTTAAAAATACCGGAGCCGCGAATTACACCCGTCCACAGCAATTGTATCTGGTTGGTACTGTTGGCGTCTTTCAGGTCCAGCATGTCAATAGACAATGCACCTTCGGTTACTTGGTAAACGGCATAGCTGTAAGGCACATAATAGCCGTAACCGCCATAGCCCCAGTAATAGGGATCCCAATAGCCGCCATAATAATTCCAGTAATCGTTATAGCTTACCACGCCGGTAGATGTATTGTAAATACGGCTAACGTTAACGCCTATGTCTGGGTTACTGCCTTTGGCTACTTCTACATAACCACGTTGCTGCAGGTTGGCACGAACGGCACTGATGAACAGTTGATCGGTAGTGGTAAGGTTGGCAGAAGCGGTATTGTTTTCGATTACGCGTACAGAATCTGAGATGCTGAAGGTTTTGTAGGCACCAAAATCAGCCGAGGAATTGTAATTGGTAATATAAATGCGGGATTCATCTTCGGTAAGGTTGTCTAGCGGCTCTTTGGTGCAGGCACCCAGCAATAATGCTGTTGCCAGCATGGTAAAGAAGAGGTTTTTCATAACACTGTATTTTAACGTTAACGGGTAAGGTTATACAAATGCAGTGCCTGAAAAGGAGGGAGGGCGGGCCAAAAATGTTAACAGGGCATCAAAAAAGCCTGCAAAGTGCAGGCTTTATATATGGTATTACCAGTTACCCATGTGTTCTTTCACTACACGTTCAGGCTGTTTTAAAGGGTGGTTTTTCCAATCGCGGTCGTACTTTACAAACCAGCTTAGCCAAAGGCTGCGGGAAAGCCGCATTAACAAAGGTTGTATCACCAGCAGCAGTACAATGTTGATGCCCAGCCACCAAAAAACCCGGTTGTCATTAATGGAAACCCCAATCAACACCCACCAGGCCACAAACGTAGCTACAGTAAAAGCTACCGATAAGGCATAGCTAACATAGCCTGTGCCGTAGTAAAAGCCCACTTCAATTTCAGTTGGCTGGCCACAAACGGGGCAGTTGTCGTGCATCTTCACATTGTTCTTAAAATCGTATGCTTTGCGGGTTACAAACAAATCACCTTTTCTGCAACGCGGGCATTTATTGGACAGTACGCTTACGATATAACTGGGCTTTGGTTCCTGTGTGTTCATGCTGCAAAAATAACCAATAAGCAAAGGCATGCTGTGTAAACTTTGTTACAATGCGTTAGTAGTTGGATTAGGGTTGTATGATCTTTTCCATTTGCATGCTGCGTGAGCCTTTGATGAGTATATGGGTATGTTCAAAACCCTGCCGGGAAAACCATTCTTTGGCACTGGCTGCATTGGGCATAAAGAGTGCATTGCCGTTATGTGTGCGGGAAAAATCGCCGCCTACCAATACCACGTTGGCCCAACTGAATTGCTGTATCAAATGCACTATCTGCTGATGTTCTGCTACACTATCACTCCCCAGTTCCATCATGCCGCCCAGCATCAGTACTTTTTTGGTGGCTTGTAGGCGGGCAAAGTTTTCTATGGCCACCTTCATGCTGGAAGGGTTGGCGTTATAGGCATCCAGTATAATGTTGTTGCTGCCCAAAACCACCATTTGCGACCTACTGTTGGAGGGCTGGTAGTGTTCAATAGCGGAAACAATTTTTTCGTCCGGCACATTAAAATAGCGGCCTACCGATACAGCACACAATACATTGGGCAGGTTATAGGAACCCACCAGTTGGGTTTGCAGGGGTTGTTCTATTCCATTTACCTGAACATGTATAAATGGGTTACTCTCGGTTACTTGCCCGGTTACCTGCCCGTTTTGGGTACCGTACACAAACTGGTTGCCAATACCCTGCCCCATGGTGTGCAGGTAATCGTAATCATCAAACAAAAAAATGGCACCATTGTGCAAACGCAAAAAATCGTACAGCTCACCTTTGCCTTTACGTACGCCTTCTTCGCCGCCAAAACCTTCCAGGTGTGCTTTGCCACAGTTGGTGATAATGCCATGGGTGGGCAATGTGTAGGCACAATAGCCGGCAATTTCTTTTTGGTGGTTGGCACCCATTTCAATAACTGCCATTTGGGCATCGTGCTGTATGCTTAGCAGGGTTAAGGGTACGCCTATGTGGTTGTTCAGGTTGCCTTGGGTAGTGTAAGTGGTGTAATGGCTGGCCAGTACAGTGCTCACCAGTTCTTTGGTAGTGGTTTTACCATTGCTGCCGGTTATGGCAATAAAAGGTATGTCAAGCTGCTGGCGGTGGTGCTTGGCAAGTTGTTGTAAGGCGGTAAGGCCATCTGTTACCAATAGTACACGGTTGTTGCCCGGGGCTACATCTTCATCAACAACAGCGTATGCTGCACCTTGTTCTAAAGCCTGTAAGGCAAACTGGTTACCATTAAAGTTGGGGCCTTTCAATGCCCAAAAAATATCGCCCTGTTTCAGCTTGCGGGTATCTGTTTGTACGCTGGGGTATTGTTGATAAATGCGATAGAGTGCTGGTATGGTAGTCAAGGTATAAGCTTTAAATGTCTTCAAAAATAAAGAAGCCACCTGTAATCAGATGGCTTCTTTTTTTGTGTCCTGCATAAACAGGATACGCTGTATTTACCTTTTCCTTATTATCTTCTTTGTCTCCTGCTGGGGAAGTTGTTGCCAGATTTTGTTTTGGCCTTAGTACCCTCAGATGCACCATAGTGTGTCATGGCACAACGGAAGCCAATCGTGCTGCTGCTTTGATCTTCTTCAAGGAAGCGGCGTGCACCTGGGCTCAGCCAATAAGGCCTGTCGTTCCAGCTACCACCTTTAATTACCCTTGATTTGTCAGAAATCAGTGTATTTAAACCATAAGCATATACAGATGTACGGCCATCAGATGTTGAATCACCATCCAAATAGTCAATGGCATAAGACCTTTGGTAGTTGCGGCGTTTTTTCAGCAGAGAGTCTGGTTCATTTTCCATTACAACCCTACCCAATGTATCCCTGGTAGCTTCACCATTCGCATCTTTCTTAACGCGTTTGAAAATGTTACCGCGGAAGTAGTTGAAATCATCACCTTCTAAACCGGTTAAAGGCCTGTAAACGTCAGCAACCCACTCACTTACGTTGCCGCTCATATTGTATAAACCAAAACCGTTAGGGAAAAATGCGTTGATTTCACCGGGTATAGCGGCGTTGTCGTTCAAACCACCTGCAACACCCATGTTATCGCCAGAGCCACGTTTAAAGTTGGCTAAAAATGCACCTTGCATAGCACCTTTACGTGTAGAACGCAGGTT
>JAESFG010000557.1_pt1 | contig 16514 bp, 16 predicted proteins | sample 9269371 | NCBI WGS metagenome assembly JAESFG01 (sample SAMN14506227, study PRJNA617093) | algae metagenome | isolation source: Aetokthonos hydrillicola CCALA 1050 (B3-Florida) and co-occurring... | place: USA: South Carolina | collected 2013-01-01 | reverse complement strand
GATCCTCAACGCCAACTATATCGCCGCCCGGCTGAAGGGCGCCTATGGCGTGCTCTACAAGTCCGGCAAGGGCCGCGTGGCACACGAATGCATCATCGACACGCGGCCGCTGCAGGCCTCCTGCGGCGTCACTGTCGAGGATATCGCCAAGCGGCTGGTCGATTGCGGCTTCCATGCGCCGACCATGAGTTGGCCGGTGGCCGGCACGCTGATGATCGAGCCGACCGAGAGCGAGACCAAGGCCGAGCTCGACCGCTTCTGCGATGCCATGCTGGCAATCCGCGAGGAAGCGCGTCAAATCGAGGCGGGCGCGATGGACCGCGAGAACAATCCGCTGAAGAACGCCCCGCACACCGTGCGCGACCTCGTCGGCGAATGGGACCGGCCCTACAGCCGCGAAGCCGCCTGCTTCCCGCCCGGCTCGCTCGGCGTCGACAAATACTGGCCGCCGGTCAACCGCGTCGACAATGTCTATGGCGACCGCAATCTCGTCTGCTCCTGCCCGCCGGTGGAGGACTATCAGCAGGCGGCGGAGTAATGGAACGTGCGGCGCGGCTTCGTGTCGCACAGCAATAGCGGGGCGTGTCGCGATCACCCATCAGAAGGAGCAGGCAAACGGGCCCTTGACGTCCGTCCCTTGAAGGCTCTGCAGCGTGTCTTCCCACAGCCGTTCGTAGGAGCCATGGTCGGCGATGCGGCCTGCCGCCCGCAAGGCCTGCAGCTTCGACAAGGCGGAGTTCGCTTCGGGTCCCAGGCGGCATAGCGCCGTCAAGCCGGGCAGATAAGCGGCTTCCCACGCGTTGGTAACCGGCCTTCCGGGTTCGCGGAACCGCCAGGAGTCTTCGATCAGCGCGAGTGCCAGGGGAACGCCACGGCCGCCGAAACTGGACAGATGACGAAGCAAGGGGCCTGCGATCTCGCGAAGTTGCGGATCGCCGGCAACACGTTCGACGACCGAAAAGTGGGTCCGGACCGCGCTTGGAGGCAGTGTCGCAATGGCTTGAGCGCAACGGTAGAGCTGGTACCTTCCGTCTTTCGTACCCACGTGCGACAAGACGTCGAACCTCGCAAAAAGGCCGCGGGAAATCGCCTCGATATGCTGCGGCCTCTCTTTAACGATACGACGTGTCGCCGGAACAGTGTCCTCCGGCAAAGGGATATTGCCGTCTTCGAGCAGCCGTGCAGCCAGGTCGATCTCCCCTTCTGACGCCGTCCGGTTGTGAGCGACGCTGCTGAAGACAATCCTAATTGCGGTTCCAACGCCGTTGTCACCCAGGTGATCCGGCTTTAGCGCCCGAGCTGCAAGGTCAAGCGTCTGCTCTTCTGCGCCGGCGTCGTGAAGTGAGAGGTCGAAGCCTAGTCGGTCGACAAGGAACTCCCCGACTCCAGGCACTCGCTGATACTTGCTGTCCGCGCCGGCTACCTTCTCGTGCCGCAAAAAACCGATGGAATTCTTGCCAAAGCCGTTGAATGCGATGCCGGTGATCGTCGGAGCAAGAATAGGAAAGAGCGGGTTCGAATGTATCACCGTGTGGCGATAGGTGACAGTTAGCTCGCCCTCGCGACGCTGCAGAGCGATCAGCGCGGCATGGCTGATGTTCCAGCCCCAGATGTCCCAGCCTGCTTGAGGGTCAAAGCTACGAAAGCCATACCCTTCTTGGACAATGACAACGTCAGCAGTGCTTACACTCTCGTACGAGCGCCTAAGGCAATTTCCGTTCGCCATCTGGAGTGCGAGTAGGTCGGCCGGCGACTTTTCGCCAAGCCTCCGGTTTTCGCCGGCGGGTGAGTAATCCATCCCCCCAGCTTCAAATCTTTCGACTTGACAGCGATCAGCGTGATATCGCTGAAAAAGGATTCCCCTGATTTCCAAGTCTTCTGGGTTCGGCCACGACGTCTGAGCGACAATCAATTCCTTCACATTCGAATTGAGGAGGACACGCTGGCAGAGGCCCCCACAGATAGGCTCAGACGAAGAAGGCTGTCCGGGAAGGATGATTGCAAGCCGCCCGATCTTGCCGCTCGAAAGCGTGTTCACATCGCGGTTCGCGAGTAAACGTACTTGCCGCTCGAGATAGCTGTTAGCGACATAGGGAATGCCGGTGAGGACCACCATCGCCGAGATAGCGCCAACGGCATAGTGCCACCAGATGCGGCCGCCAAACAGAATTCCTATCAGTGAGCTAATGAATACAAACAAGTATACCGTAGGCACGGCCATCAGGATGAACGCAAAGGGTATGCCTACGAATGACAGCATGCAGAACAAGACGATACCGTGCCCCACCGGTGACAGCACGACAGCAGATACGGCGGCCATTGACATCCATAAGACAAAGATCACCCTCGGCATGCCACACCTCTCAACAACAGAGGGCGCAATCTATGGGCGAAACTCTTTATACCTGCTTAAGGATTTGGCGTGCTTCTTTCTGGCAATCAAGCGCTGTCGGCCTGGACGTAGAGTTTGGCCACGACCAGTATCGGACGGACGAACTTAAGACTCCTTCAGGGCCAGTAGCGTGATTCAATTTGAGCCGGGATCACTGGGCCCTCGACGGCGCTCCTTCCGCGGCGCTCTCGCCGGGCTTGCGGAGCGTAGACGGCCCTAGGGCTGCCTTCGCTTCAAAATGCGCATCCACGATCCTCTGGATCATCGGCGCGTAGTGGCCAAAACCCGGCGTTTTCATCCCCGCGATCTTTCCCGCGTCGTCCAGTCGGCGGACGCGGACGATGTCGGCGACGTTGGGGTTCTTTTCGAATTCGGCGACCTCCGCCGGGCTCATCGGCCCGCCCTGCAGTTTCAGCGAGTGGATCGAGGCGGCCGAAAGCTCGTTGAAATAGGCGGGATCGGTGGCGCAGATGTAGCGCTTGGCGGCGACGTGCTCGCGGACGCAATCGACGACGAGCTTGGGGAAGAAGCGTTCGAGCACGCGGGCGCCGGCCTCCTCGTGATGGCGGTCGTGGGTGTCTTCCATCGAGAAGGTGCCGAACTCGCTGGTGAAATGGCCGATGTCGTGCAAGAGCGCCGAGACGATGATCAGCTCGCTCTCCCCCTGCTGCTCGGCAAGATAGGCGCCCTGGAGCATGTGCTCGGCCATGGTGACGGGTTCGCCGAGATATTCCTCGCCGCCCCGGCGTTCGAAGATATCGCCAAGGAATCCGACAATGGTCTCGCGGCTCAGTTTTTCCGGATCGTAGGCACTCATTCTGCGGCAACCTTCTCTTCGCGTTCCATCGCGGCGAGCGTCGAGAGCAGGCCGTCCTTGTCGGCGTAGCAGCCCTGCAGCCAGCGCGAGCCGGCACCGGAATAGCCCTTCCTGGCATGCAGCACGCGGGTGTTGTCGACCAGGAACGCCTCGCCGGGCGAGAGCTTGAAGAACACCTCCATAGCAGGGTCGTCAATGATCTCGCCGAGCCGGCGATAGGCGGCGTAATAATCCGCCATGTCCTCGTAGGGCACGTCGGTGATGGCGGCGGCGGAGCGGTTGTTGAAGCGGATCGCGACCAGTTCGCCGTCGGGAGCGAGCTCGATCATCGGCCGGCGCGAGCGCAGGCAGACCCCGCTGCTGCCGGCATATTCGAAGCGGGCGCAGTATCGGGTGAGAAGATCGAAGCCGCGCGGATCTTCTTCGCGGAGACGTTCGGCGACGCGGAAGCCGTCGACGACCATGTTCTCGCCGCCCTCGGCCGAATTCTCAAGGCAATAAAGGACCTGGACCGTCGGGACCGGGTCGCGGTAAGGATTGTCGGTATGGGCCTGGAGACCCAGGCCGGTATAGGCGAGATTGGTCGGATTGACTTCGGTACGGACTTCGAAGTGGCGGCCGTAATTGGTTTCCCTGACATAGCCGAACAGGCTGACGACCTCGAAGAGCGCGCCGCTCGCTACCGGCCCCCCGGTGACCTTCCCGAAGCCGTAGCGCCGGACATCCGAGAGCCAGGCCTTCAGGGCGCGCGGATCGTTGCGCATTGCCACGAGGTTTCCGGATGGTACGCGCGCATTGAGCGCCGCATCCCAAGTCTCGATGTCAGGGCCCGTCCATCCCCTTAGTCGCCCGGCCTGGGGACGATCATAGGCGTGGCAATCGAGCCAGGCGAGATCATAGGCGATCACGCGGCCTTCCGGCGCAAAGGTAAGTAGCAGCTGGCGGCCGAAGATCGACGCCGCGCTGATCGTAAGGTTGGGATTGATATCCCCGAGCGTGATGAGACGCTGCCCGTTACCGGGCGAGCGGGTGCCTTCGTCCCAGGCGTTGTCGCGCAGCCATACGGCATGAAAGCGCGCGACATGCCCGTCGTCGAACCGCAGAGCGATCGCCCGTCCCTGGTCTATTATGTCAGCAGAAGCCGTCCCGGCCATCGTGGTCTCCCCGTCTGATGGTTTGCAGATGACATTCTGCACATGTCGTGCCATAAGGAGGAGCAATAGATTTACGATTTCAGACCCCGATTTTCTTATGACAAACCCGCTCAACCTCCTGCCGCATCTCGAATGGGTGCGAGTCTTCGAGGCTGCTGCCCGCCTCGGAAGCTTCACCGCGGCAGCCGACGAGCTCGGGCTCACCCAGGCAGCGGTCAGCCAGCGGATCCGCAACCTGGAGCTCCGGATAGGCACGCAGCTCTTCAATCGCGGACCGCGCGGCGTCACCCTTTCGACGTCCGGAGAAGCCTGGCTGCCGCATGTGCAGAATGCCCTTGGGCTCCTGATGCACAGTGCCGCCAATCTCTTCGAGGCTCCGCGGCGCAAGATCACCGTCGCCGCCTCCGGCTCGGTGATCGAACTCTGGATCGTTCCGCGGCTGGCGGCGATCGCGGCGCGTCTGCCGCATGTGCAGATGGCGTTCGAGACGATCCAGAACCTTCCCGACTACGAGCGTGTGGAGGCGGATTTCGAGATCCGCTTTGGCGACGGGGTCTGGCACGGGCGTCGCGCAAAGAGGCTGTTCCGCGAGGAAATGGCGCCGGTCGCAGGACCGGCCCTCGCCGCCGGATTTCCGCCGGACGGCTGGCGCAGCGCGCCACAGATTGCGACATCCGGGCCGCGCCCCGGTTGGCGTGACTGGTGCAAGGCGGCCGGCGCGGCGCCCATGGCCGTTCCCCAGCTCCGTTTCGACACCTTCGTCCAGGCCCTCCGCGCCGCCGAAGCCGAGGCCGGCATCCTGCTCGCCTCCCTGCCACTCGCAGAAGCGTCGCTGGCAGCGGGCAAGCTGGTCCGGCTTGCCGGACCTGCCGTGACGATGGACGACGGCTACTGGATCAGTTGGGATGCGCGCAAACCCGATTTCGCCGAGCGAGCCCTCCTCGTCGATCTGATCTGCCGTCGCCCGCACGAGGACACGGCTTATACCACATCTCGATGATAGGAACCCATAGGACCGGCTCGATCGGGTCTTCTGGCTAGGAGAGGTCCGCCGAGCGATGCTGTCGCATCGGTCAAGGACCTCGACGACGCCATAAGGCCCGAGAAGCCGGCCGAAGGTGACGTGAGGCTGGTCTCCGGCGTCGTTGCGCCGCTTGGCCGATGCGTAAGCATCGACCTGCACGACGCGCCTAGCTGGAGACCAGCCTCACGTCATCCCATGAGTTCCTATCATCGAGATCTGGTATTGGGGCCCACGTTCCGCTCGCCGGGCACCATTGTGCTGCCATGCCACCTCCTGTAACGGAAGCACCATCGGACGTGTGAGCAAGGATCGAGCCATGGCTGGCGATGATGACTATGTCTATGACGAGAACACGGGAGAATGGCGCCCTGCCTCGGAACTGGCCGCGCAGGCCCGGGCCGCGGCGGAAGTCCGCGACGCCTCGGGCAATATCCTGATCGATGGTGATTCCGTGGTGCTCGTGAAGGACCTCAAGGTCAAGGGCGCCAGCCAAACTCTCAAGCAAGGTACCGTAATCCGCACGATCCGGCTGACGGACAATCCCGAGGAGATCGACTGCCGGCACGATCAAATCAAGGGTCTCGTGCTCAGGACGGAGTTCGTGCGCAAGCGGTAGTCCGCGGACAGGAGCGATCGTCCGAGGCACATATTGAGACCGGCTACTCTTCACCCATTTTTCACGATTGGGGGAGTAATACTTGCTTCATAACTTTCGGATGCGCGTTATGGGTTCACAATCGATGTCGGGAGCGTCTCTTTCCGGTTTTCATGCTCAGGCCGTCAGGTTGGCAACCATTGCCAACAATGTCGCCAACAGCGGGACCGAGGACTTTCAAAGCGTCGGCACTCAGTTCAATGCTCTCGAGGGCGGTGGTGTCGAGGCAGTTCTGTCGCAGAACGGTTCGGGTGTCGACCTCGGCTCCGAGATGACGCAATTGAGTGAAGCGGAAGTGGCCTACAATGCCAATGCGGCGGCCTTCGAGGCCGGCGCAGACCTCTGGCAGATGCTGTCGGTCGTCCAGCGCGACTGATCCGCGCAAGAATCAGGATAGAGCAGCAAGGCCTCTCGACGGCATCAGCCGGCGCGCACCACGGCATCGCCCTTGGCGGCCAGCGCCGCAAGATCTGCCGGCTTCAGTTCCACGCTTTCACCGCAACCGCAGGCCGAGGTCTGGTTTGGATTGTTGAAGGTGAACCCCGTCCTGAGCGTCGTCACCTCGAAATCCATTTCCGTCCCGAGAAGATAGAGCACCGCAGCCGGCTCCACCCAGACGACGGCGCCACCGCGCTCGATCCTGTCATCCTTCGGATTCGGTTCGGTCACCAGACCGATCGTGTATTCCATCCCGGCGCAGCCGCCCTTCTTGATGCCGACGCGGATACCGAGTGCCGGCTCGGACGAATTTTCCACGATCTCCCGGATACGCGAAGCGGCCGCATCCGTCATCGTCATGACCTGAAAGCCCATGGGCTCGATCTCCTGTCACAGCCGGGTTCAAGGCCCGGTGTTTCGATTCGAATGTAAGACCAGCCGGTTAAACGTTCAATACCAGCCGAGCGCCACCTGAGCTTCCTCGCTCATGCGGTCGGCGGACCACGGCGGGTCGAAGGTCATCTCGACCTCGACACCGGACACGCCTTCGACGGCACCCACCGCATTCTCGACCCAGCCCGGCATCTCGCCGGCGACGGGGCATCCCGGCGCGGTCAGCGTCATCACGATCTTGACGCTCCGGTCATCTTCGACATCGACACGGTAGATCAGGCCGAGTTCGTAGATATCGGCCGGGATTTCCGGATCGTAGACGGTCTTGAGCGCAGCAATGATGTCGTCGGACAAACGCGCCAGTTCTTCGGCAGGGATGGCCGACTGCACCAGTCCCGTCCTCACATCCACCTTTTCGACCATCGTGTCGCTGCCGGTCATCTCGACTACTCCTATGCGAAGAACTTGCGGGCGTGTTCGAGCGCCTCGACCAGGACATCCACCTCGGCGCGGGTATTGTAAAGACCGAAGGAAGCCCTGCATGTGGATGTGACGCCGAAGCGCTTCAAGAGCGGCTGTGCGCAATGCGTCCCCGCGCGCACCGCGACCCCCTGGCGATCGATCACCATGGAGACGTCGTGCGCGTGGATTCCTTCGAGCTCGAAGGAGAAGATGCCCCCTTTGCCGGGAGCGTTGCCGATGATCCGCAGCGAATTCACCGCCCGGAGCCGTTCGGCGGCGTAGGCGGCGAGCCCGGCTTCATGCTCGGCAATGGCGGCACGGCCGACTTTCTCAATGTAGTCGAGCGCATGGCCGAGGCCGATAGCCTGTACGATCGGCGGCGTTCCCGCCTCGAACCGGTGCGGCGGATCGTTGTAGGTCACCGTATCCATCGTGACCTCGGCGATCATTTCGCCGCCGCCCTGGAAGGGACGCATCGCCTTCAGGCGGTCCATCCTGCCGTAGAGCACGCCGATGCCCGAGGGGCCATAGAGCTTGTGGCCGGTCATCACATACCAGTCGCAATCGATGTCGCGGACATCGACCGGCATGTGGACGGCGCCCTGCGACCCGTCGACCAGGACGGGAATGCCGCGCTCATGGGCGATGCGGCAGACCTCCTTGACATTGACGATCGTGCCGAGCGCGTTCGACATGTGGGTGATCGCAACGAGCTTGGTGCGGTCGGTCAGGCATTTCTCGAAATCGTCGAGATGGAAGGCGCCGTCGTCGTCGACCGGCGCCCAGACCAGCTTCGCGCCCTGCCGCTCGCGGATGAAATGCCAGGGCACGATATTGGAATGATGCTCCATGATCGAGACGACGATCTCGTCGTTCGCCCCGATATTGGGCATGCCCCAGCCATAGGCGACGGTGTTGATCGCCTCTGTGGAGGACTTGGTGAAGATGATCTCATCGACGGAGCCGGCATTGAGGAAGCGCCGGACCTTCTCCCGCGCGGCCTCATAGGCATCCGTGGCGGCATTGGACAGAAAATGCAGGCCGCGGTGAACGTTGGCATATTCATTGGAATAGGCATGGGCGACCGCGTCGATGACGGCCTGCGGCTTCTGGGCCGAGGCACCGTTGTCGAGATAGACGAGGGGCTTGCCATAAACGGTCCGCGCGAGGATCGGGAAATCCTTGCGGATGGCTTCGACGTCGTAGGATGTCATTGAGTTGTCCTGCAAGCGGAATGCCCTTGGTCGGTAGTCGATATTCATTGGTCAGTTGTCAGTAGCCAGTGGATGAACGTAAGGTCCGCGAGGATCACCATATGAACGAACGAGCGGAGACACAGCCGCCTCGACAATCAGATTCTGACGAACAAATACTGACTACCGACCGAGCCTGGTCATGCATGCGTCTCGAGCCACGCCTGGATCACACCCTCGAGCGCCTCGACAAGAGCCTCGTTTTCCAGCTCCTCCACCGTTTCCTGCACGAAGGCCTGAACCAGAAGGCGGCGCGCCTCGCGCTCCGGAATGCCACGCGACTGCAGATAGAAGAGATGGGTAGGATGGATGTCCGCAACCGTCGCACCGTGACCGCAGACAACGTCGTCGGCGAAGATCTCGAGCTCCGGCTTGACCGAAAACTCTGCCTCGTCGGACAGCAACAGCGTGTTGCAGGCCATCTTCGCATCGGTTTTCTGCGCACCCTGCGACACCCGGATCTGGCCCTGGAACACGCCCTTCGCCTTATCGAACACGACGTTGCGCATTATCTCGGTCGAGGCCGTATGCTCGACCTTGTGGCCCAGAACCAGGGTCACGTCCGTATGGCTCTCGCCGCAGAGCAGGTTGATGCCGCGCAGTGTCAGCGCCGAGCCGACACCGTCTGCATCGATCAAGAGGTCCTGCCGGACCAACCGACCGCCCGCATTGATGACGTAGAGCGTGAGCTTGGCGTCGCGGCCGAGCCGCACCCGCAGCTGGCCGAGATGGACATCGTCGCGACCTTGCTGCTGGACAATGATCCAGGTCGCCGTCGCATTGTCGGCGACCGTCAGATCGCTCACCGACGAGACAAGAGCGGCGTTGTCCGTACCGGCAACGTGGCGTTCGACGACCGTGACTTTCGAGCCCTTGCCGATGCGGACCGGGAAGCGGCTATGGTGGTGGCCACCGCCATGCACGGACTGGATCTCAAGGAACTCGGCGACATCGGCGCCGTCGGCTATGTCGATCGAAAGCCCGTCGCGCACGAAACCGCCGTTCAGACGGCCGACGATGTCGTCGTCGTCGCGGAGCGACAGCCCCTTGAGCGCAGAACCGTCGCTGAGCGCAGCGGCATAGGACCGAACAGTCACGCCCGCCGGCAGATCGGCCGCGGCGCCCGCATTTCCGTTCAGGACCGAAAGCACGCGTGATCCGGGCAACAACGGCTCAACAGGCGCCGCCGAGACGGACTGGTTGGCCGGCACGGTCCGCAGCAGCGCGCGAAGGTCGGTATAGTGCCAGCTCTCGCGGCGACGGGTCGGCAGACCTGCTTCACGCAACCCGCGCAGCAGCGTCGATCGCTGGGTGGTGACGGCCGCGTCGCCGGGCAGCATGCCGACCTGTTCGCCGAAGGCGTCCAGGAGCGCCTGTTCGGCGGCGGTCGGCTTGATGAGAGTATGAACGGTCATCGTCACGTCTCCGGCTCAGGCGGCCTGGCCGATGATCTCGGCATAGCCGTTGGCTTCGAGTTCGTGCGCCAGTTCTTTGGCGCCCGACTTGATGATCTGGCCCTTGTAGAGGACATGAACGGAGTCCGGCACGATATAGTCGAGCAGTCGCTGGTAATGGGTGATGACGACGATGGCACGGTCCGGCGAGCGGAGCGCATTGACGCCGTCGGCCACGATCTTCAGTGCGTCGATGTCGAGGCCGGAATCGGTTTCGTCGAGCACGCAGAGCGAGGGCTCGAGCAGCGACATCTGCAGGATCTCGGCACGCTTCTTCTCGCCGCCGGAAAAGCCGACATTGAGCGGACGACGCAGCATGTCCGGATTGATCTTGAGCTCGCTTGCCGCCGCCTTCACACGCTTCATGAAGTCGGGCGTGGTCAGCTCTTCCTCGCCGCGCGCCTTGCGCTGTTCGTTCATGGCAACCTTCAGGAACTGCATGGTCGCCACGCCGGGGATCTCGACAGGATACTGGAACGCCAGGAACACGCCCTTGGCGGCACGTTCGGCCGGGTCGAGCTCGAGAATGCTTTCGCCGTTCAAGAGAATCTCGCCCTCGGTGACCTCATAATCCTCGCGCCCTGCGAGGATGTAGGAGAGCGTCGACTTGCCCGAGCCGTTAGGGCCCATGATGGCGGCGACCTCGCCCTTGTTGACCGTCAGGCTCAGCCCGCGAATGATCTCGGTGCCGTCCTCGGCGATACGGGCATGAAGGTTTCTGATCTCAAGCATATTCGTCTTCCTGTTCGGTCTGCGCGTTGATCCGCGCCAAATTCTTCGATCGGATGTCAGGCTGCGAGAGCAACCGCCCTGTCGAGCGCGCTCACATGGTTGGCATGGAGATAGCGGGCGTCCTGGCGGAGGAACCGCCCCGCGACCACCACCACTGCGAGAACAAGCGCGATGATGATGAGGACCCGGCGACTTCTGGTCATGCTCGCTCCCTCGGAGTTCTTATCCCACAGAGCCTTCGAGACTGATATTGATCAGCTTCTGGGCTTCGACGGCAAATTCCATCGGCAGTTGCTGGATCACATCGCGCACGAAGCCGTTGACGATCAGCGCCACGGCCTCCTCCTCGGGAATGCCGCGCTGCATGACGTAGAACTTCTGGTCCTCTGAAATCTTCGAGGTTGTCGCCTCGTGCTCCACCTTGGCCGAAGCATTCTTGACCTCGATATAGGGCACGGTATGCGCGCCGCATTTGTCGCCGATCAGCAGCGAGTCGCAATTGGTGAAGTTGCGCGCGTCCTCCGCCCGACGGTGCATCGAGACCTGGCCGCGATAGGTGTTCTGCGAGCGGCCGGCCGAGATGCCCTTCGAGATAATCCGGCTCTTGGTGTTCTTGCCGAGATGGATCATCTTGGTGCCGCTGTCGACCTGCTGGTATCCGTTGGACACCGCGATCGAGTAGAATTCGCCCTGCGAACCGTCACCGCGCAGGATGCAGGACGGATATTTCCAGGTGATCGCCGAACCGGTCTCGACCTGCGTCCAGGATATCTTGGAGTTCTTGCCCCGGCAATCGCCCCGCTTGGTGACGAAATTGTAGATGCCGCCCTTGCCGTCCCGGTCACCCGGATACCAGTTCTGGACGGTCGAATACTTGATCTCTGCATCGTCAAGCGCCACGAGCTCGACCACCGCGGCATGCAGCTGGTTCTCGTCGCGCTGCGGCGCGGTGCAGCCCTCGAGATAGGAGACGTAAGCCCCCTCCTCCGCGATGATCAGCGTACGCTCGAACTGGCCGGTATTCTTCTCGTTGATGCGGAAATAGGTGGAAAGTTCCATCGGGCAGCGCACGCCCTTCGGCACGAAGACGAAGGAGCCGTCGGTGAATACCGCAGTGTTCAGCGTCGCATAGTAGTTGTCGGTGACCGGCACGACCGAACCGAGATATTTCCGCACCAGCTCGGGATGCTCGCGCAACGCTTCGGAGATCGACATGAAGATCACGCCGACTTTCTTCAGCTCTTCCTTGAAGGTGGTTACGACGGACACGGAATCGAACACTGCATCGACGGCGATCTTCGAAGAAGTGACCCCCGCAAGGATCTCCTGCTCGCGCAGCGGAATGCCGAGCTTCTCATACGTCCTCAGCAACTCCGGATCGACCTCGTCGAGCGACTTCGGACCCGTGACGCCCTTGGGCGCCGAATAGTAGCTGATCGCGTTGAAATCGATCTTGGGGTAGTCGACGCGCGCCCAGTCGGGCTCGTCCATGGTCAGCCAGCGACGATAGGCATCGAGCCGCCATTCGAGCATCCATTCGGGCTCGTTCTTCTTGGCCGAAATCAGCCGGATCACGTCCTCGGACAACCCGGGCGCAACCTTGTCGGATTCGATCTGCGTCTCGAAGCCGTATTTGTACTGATCCACGTCGATCGCGCGGACCTGCTCTATGGTTTCCTGAACCGCAGGCATTCCTGTCTCCAATCTCGCCGGGTCAAGGCCGGCAGCTTGTCGTCATGCGATGGCTTGCGCCCCGCCTATATAGGTGCGCCAGAAGCGTTTTTTCACGTCCCTGGCAAGCGGAAAGGCGATTTCCGCACGAAATTTATGCAGCGCGAGCCCCCGTCCGTCGTCCGGCAATCCGCGAGAACGCCGCGAGCGTCCGCTCCATTTCCGATTCCGTCGTGTCGAACCCGATGGAAATACGCAAGGCGCCCAGGCGCGGATCAAGTCCCATGCCCTTGAGGACATGGCTTTCTCCTACCTTTCCCGAGGAGCATGCCGAACCAGCGGATAGGGCGACGCCCTCCAAATCGAATGCGATCTGTCCGGTTTCCGATTTCAGCCCGGGCAGGGAAAAGAAGATTGTATTGGGCAAGCGCGGCGCCTCGGCGCCATGAATCACAACATCGGGCGCGATCGCACGCATGCGTGCCTCGATGCCATCGCGCATAGCCGCGATTGCGCGAGACCGAACCGCAAGCGCTTCGATCGCCACCTCCGCCGCCGCCCCGAAGCCAGCGATGGCGGGTGCGTTCTCAGTACCGGACCGATGTCCCCGCTCTTGCCCGCCACCCCGGATGAGCGCCGACGGCATCATCACCTCGCCGCGTGCCACAAGCGCGCCGGCGCCCTTGGGACCACCGGCCTTATGGGAGGACAGAATGACGAAATCGGCGTCGAGGCTTGCCATGTCGAAGGAGATCCGCCCGAAAGCCTGCACCGCGTCCACGACGAGGATCCCGCCCGCCTCATGCACGATGCGCGCTGCCTCCGCCACAGGCTGGATCACGCCGGTCTCGTTATTGGCAAGCATAAGGGCCACCATAGGCAGGCCCTGCTCGACGTCGTGCTCAGCCATCAAGGCCGCTAGCGCGTCGAGATCGACGCGTCCGTCGGGCCGCGCCGGGACCGTCTTGATGTCGGACGAGTCGAAACGGCCCCCTTCGAACACGGCCTTGTGTTCGATCGCCGACCGGTAGAGCCGACCGATGCGCAGGGGCGAGCGACCCATGCGAAAATCCGGAGTGAGGACGAGATTGGCCGCCTCCGTCGCTCCTGACGTAAAGACGATCTCGGCAGGTCTGGATCCGAGCGCGGTCGCGAGCGACCGCCGTGCCCGTTCGACCTCGGCGCGCACGGCACGCCCTTCACGATGGACCGACGACGGATTGCCGTCGAGTGTCGCGGCATGCAGGAATGCCGCACGCGCTTCCGGCAGAAGCGGCGCTGTGGCATTCCAGTCCATGTAGGCACGCGTTTTTTCCATCTGTCTCGTCTGGGCCGGGTCCGCCGTGTCCGCAACATCTCCAAGTCACCGGCGGACTCGCATTTTTCTTGAAATTGCGGTCCGGCCTAGCTTAAGAAGCGTCACACCATGAAAGCCGGCCAGGACCACCAGCCCCCAGCCAAACTTTCGAACAGTTCTAAACTTGGTCTTAGAAAAGCTGACTGCTTTCGTCAAGACTGGTTTGCCGGCGCAGGCCGGTTTTTGTGACCCGATTGCCCTGGAGTGAGAATGCCTGAAGTCATCTTCAACGGTCCGGCCGGCCGGCTGGAAGGCCGCTATCAGCCGTCCAAGCAGAAAAGCGCCCCCATCGCGATCATCCTTCATCCGCATCCGCAGTTCGGCGGAACGATGAACAACCAGATCGTCTATCAGCTGTTCTATATGTTCCAGAAGCGGGGCTTTACCACGCTCCGGTTCAATTTCCGCTCGATCGGACGCAGCCAGGGCGAATTCGATCACGGCGCGGGCGAGCTTTCCGATGCAGCCTCCGCGCTCGATTGGGTGCAGAGCCTGCATCCCGATTCCAAGAGCTGCTGGGTGGCGGGCTATTCCTTCGGCGCCTGGATCGGCATGCAGCTGCTGATGCGTCGTCCCGAGATCGAAGGCTTTATTTCGGTCGCGCCGCAGCCCAATATCTACGACTTCTCTTTCCTTGCACCCTGCCCGTCGTCCGGCCTGATCATCAACGGCGATGCCGACAAGGTGGCGCCGGAGAAGGACGTCGCCGGTCTCGTCGACAAGCTGAAGCAGCAGAAGGGCATTCTGATCACCCATCGCACCATCCCGAGCGCCAACCACTTCTTCTCAGGCCAGATGGAAACGCTGATCGACGAATGTGGCGACTATCTCGACCGCCGCATGGCAGGTGAACTGGTGCCGGAGCCCGCGGCCAAGCGCATCCGGTAAGGCACCCGAGACGTCGGCTGCACCAGATGGGTGTGTATGATACACGCTCTCACGGACAGTCGTGACGTCCTTAAGCTACTGAAGGCCGACGGATGGTTCTAGGTGAGGCATGCCGGTTCACATCGGCAGTTGAAGCACCCCGACAAGCCGGACCGCGAGACGTTACCGCACCCTCGGCGTGACCTGCCGCAGGGCACGGTCAGCAGCGTCGGACGACAAAGCGGATTGAGGTTGAGACCCGGTAGATGACCCACCATGTCGCGCTCATTTACAAGGAGCAATCGAGCGACTTCGGCGTGTCGTTTGCTGACCCTCCCGGATGCATCGCCGCAGGAGAGACGCTCGATGAGGCTCGCCGCATGGCCGAAGAGGCGTTGACGCTTCACCTGGAAGGGATGGCGGAAGACGGGGAGTTCATCCCGCTGCCGTCGACGCTCGATGAGACAATGACGATACGCGAAAACCGCGATGCGGTGGCATTTCTCGTCGACGCGAGAGTGCAGGAGAGAGCCATCCGGACAATGTAAGCATCCCGGAACGCGACCTAAAGGTAATCGACGCCTATGCGCAGGCCCATGGCCTGTCGCGCTCCGGATTGCTGCTGAAGGCGGCTAGGCAGGCTATCGCCGACGACCGGCTATGATCCCCTTCGCATCTCGAAGAAGCGCGCCCGCCCCCGGGGAATGTCGCGCGGCTCGATTTCCCGCATGCCGATCTTTTCCATGACCCGGATCGAGGCGAGGTTTTCGGCGATCGCGAAAGCGACGAAGCGGTTCTCCGGCCGCGTTTCGAAGAACCAGCGGGCCAGCCCGTCGGCGACTTCGCTGGCGAGCCCCTGCCCCCAGGCGTCCTCGCGGATCGCATAGCCGAGCTCGAACACGCCATGCTCCTCCATCAGGCTGAATCCGGCCCGGCCGACGAAACGGCCGTCGTCGCGCGCGACGATCTTGTACTTGGTGATGCCATGGCGGCCGAGATCCGACATCCAGCCCTCGATGCGCATCTCCGCATAGTCTCGCGTCCAGGCGGTCCCGGCCCCGACGAAGCGCGCGGCATCCGGCGTGCCATGCAGGGCGGCAAGCGCCGGAGCGTCGGCCACCGTCCAGGGTAGCAGCGCCAGTCGCTCCGTCACGAGAACCGGTGCCGGCACAATGACACCGCCGCTCACGGGCGCCCTCACGCCCGTGGTCCCGGGAAAGGTTAGAGGCAGGCCCCGCAGCGCCCGGACGGCGAGATAGGCCCAGGCTTCGGCCTCCATCGAATCGCCATTGAGCCCGAATGTCTCCGCAGGCTCGACGCTGACTTCGCTCAAGAGCGCGGCGAGATCCGCCATGATCACCCGGTTGAGCCTCCCGCCGCCGCAGACGATCACGAGCGCCGGCCGTTCCGGCAAATGACGCATCGAACGGACGATGGCCGCCGCCGAGACATGCGCCAGCGTCCGAGCTCCGTCATGCAACCCGATCTCGTCTTCCTCCGGCGGGCGGAAGTCGTTGCGGTCGAGCGACAGCCGGGCGGCCGACTGAAAGAACGGATGACCGAGATAGCGTTCCGCAAGCCAGGGAACGATCGTGCCCTCCGAAGCGATCGCGCCGCCGGCGTCATACGCGATGCCGGCATTGGCTTCGACCCATTGATCGATCATGGTGTTCCCCGGTCCGCTGTCATAGGCGAGGAGGGCGCCGTCCGATCCAATAAAGGTCAGATTGGAGATGCCGCCGATATTGGCGAAAAGGATCGGACGTCCGGCAAAGCCCTCGACACCGGCCGCCAGAGCCGCATGATAGGCCGGCACGAGCGGCGCGCCCTGCCCGCCATGCGCCA
>JAESFG010000556.1_pt1 | contig 16516 bp, 12 predicted proteins | sample 9269371 | NCBI WGS metagenome assembly JAESFG01 (sample SAMN14506227, study PRJNA617093) | algae metagenome | isolation source: Aetokthonos hydrillicola CCALA 1050 (B3-Florida) and co-occurring... | place: USA: South Carolina | collected 2013-01-01 | reverse complement strand
CAACTTTATGGATTTAGTATAAAAAGTGTCAGTAGAACCAATAAACGCAAACTCGTTGTTGTCAACAATGAGAATTTTCAAATCGGAAAACAATTTATTCAATGGCATTCCGATATATTTCTGTTTCACAACAACTATACTGTCTTTTAGATAGGCGGATGTATCTGATACTCTATTTTGTGCAGCAACTCTACCACACAAACAAAACAGCAGAAACAAAAAAAACAGCCCTCTAATCATAGTGATTTACCTTAAGCTTTGTAAACTATGTCTACTTTATCCCTGAAGGTCTAATATCAGCAACAATAAACTTGCCCCAAAAATTCCGCTTGTACTTATTCCAACCTTCGTAATAGTCCAATATTTCACCTTTATTAAAGTAGCTACGGGGTATAGCAATCGTGTCTTTAAATGTTACAACAAGCAGCGGATGAATTAGATGGTAATACATTTTCTCTGCAAACTCGTCACTGGGGTAAAGCCATAGATATAACTCTTTTGTATAAAAGGTATCTGTATAGCCCAAACAAAGGGGGTTACCATCTGACCATATTGTAAGCTTTAAATGTTTAAACAAGCTGTCTGCCGGTTTATTCACATACAACTGCTTTTTACTTAAAATACTATCATTTAAGTACTTAGTAGTATCTATAGTTTGGCACCACAAACTATTGCTTGCGGCTAATAGGAGTATAAAAAATATAACTTTCATTAGTTGCAAATTTTTATTTCGATGATAATTTTATGGTTTACATCTTCATACACATCTATATCCAACTTTTTCATTTCATTGTTCTGCCGTATATACAAATCTACTCCCACAAATAGAAAACGTTTCATAATAAGCAAGTTAGCATAGGTTTGAGCCTTATCGTAGGGGTAATTGTGTTTATTAATTAGTTGCTTAGTTAACTGAAGCCAAAAGTCATACAACCCGCCTTCAATACCGGGTATCGTATTTATGTTACTCCATTCCGTTCCATTCAAACAACTATTTGCAGGATAATTATTCATAAAGTTAGTCATTGCACCCGGGCTGGTGGCACTTAATGCCCAATCAACACCATCAGCACCTAACACAAAATCATACTTATAGTTGGGATTACTTTGAAAGCCTTCTATAAGGTGATATATATCCCTTGCACTGGGGCCGGGGGCATACCCATCTTTCCCTATCGGGTGGTCATGCAACCCACCTATGGTTATTTTGCCCGGGGTATATAGCGTAATGCCTACACTGTTAGTACTACCCGTACTATAATCATAAGGTACATAATCATCGTGGGCAGTGTCCCATTCTATAGAATATCCCGCCTCATACTTCCAGTTGAGCATACTATCCCTAATCTCTTTTGTTTGGGTTTTTTGGTCCAGCTTGTTCATAATCTTGGTCATTGTCAGCCCTTTTTTTATAGAAAAGCTGTCACAATCCACATTTTTAGGCTGCACGGTATCTTTCGGCGAGCTACCCCCCACATGCTCCCCACCATCCGTTGCAGCGGGTTTAGTGGGTGGTATAATTACTACAGTAACGCCGTTTGTAGGGGCTGTACCTGTACTACCCCCGCCGCCCATACCATTACCCCCTGTATAAGGCGGTATCGGCGGTATAACACCACCACCTACCCAAATAACCGGGGGCACCCAGCCACCACCACCACCGCCGCCACTTACCACAACAACAGGTGGCAGCCAGCCACCCATACCCCCACCACTACCACTACCACCATCTTCATAATTGGTTAGCAGGCTTGGGTTTAACAACAGGTGCACGCCATGGCAAAATATAGCTTCAACACATGATGCCACATCTGCACCGCAGGTTCCGCAACCGGGGTGGCTTTCACCCCGCCAGGCAACACCACCACTAATCAGGCCCTGCATCAGTTCGCCTGTTGTTATGGCCGTTAAGGTACGCGTGGTATCTGCCGGCCGCTGTGCATACAAGCCACAGCTATAAGTTAATAAGAGTATAAGGATGAATTGCTTCATATAAGGTTGTTTATTCTTTTATCAATGCACCGCTGTAACGGTTGCCTGCCGCTGTAACGGTTACCGTATAAATGCCCTGCGTAGCAAGGGGTGCTTTTACTGTTAGGGTTTGCTGCCCTGCGGCCAGGTTATTGTACAGGCTGCTATGCAGCAACTGCCCATGCAGGTTGTATACACTTACTTTTACCGGCACCGCCTGCTGTTGCACAAAGCTTACTGTAAACGTATTGCCTGCAACGGGGTTGGGGTAAATGGTTAGCGGCTGTGCGGCCACATCTGCCACGGGTGCGGCCTTGCGTACCAGTTGTATCATTACCGGCCTTGCCAACTCCCTTGTATACGTATTGTACAATACAAGGTTGCCCTGCAACACCGTGCTATCCCCACTGCGGGCAAGCGATAATGTAGCCTGCCTAAATACCAATACCTGCTTGTGCCTGCCTTTTATCAAAGCCGCCGCACCGCTTTGGGCCGTAGCAAATACCAGGCGGTTACCATCCTGTATGGCTTGTACTTCAACAGTGCTGTCTGTACCCTGTTGCCATAAGCCGGTAAGCCTGTTGCCTTTTACTGCAAGGGCCAACGATAAGGGCTTGCGGTATAATTCGTATTTACCGCTATGGTCATACTGTACCAGCCAGCCGGTATAGGTGCCATCCAGCGGCAACAAGGCATTGTGGGTAACAGGTATGGCACGGTAAGCTTCTGCCGCAGGTTGCAGGCTTATAGCCTGTACCTGTGGTATAGAGGCCTGCCTTGCAGCCCTGCCCGCCCTATTGCCGGTTGTTGTAGTGGTGTCTCCGTTGGCTGCCAACTCTATATTGGCCTGTATGTAACCCATTTTAGCCGCTTTGTCAATATACCAGCCCGCACTATCGGCATTGGCTGTAATACCATAGCCAAACTTGTAACAAAGGCCTGTAAAATACAGGCACTCCGGCCTGCCCAGCATATTGCCCTGCCTGAATAGTTGAAGGGCTAAGGCATAATCCTGTGTACAGCCCAGGCCTTTGTAATGCATGTAACCTTGTGCAAAAAATGCACTGGGCTCCTGTACCTGTACTGCCTGTGTAAAATAGCTGCATGCCTGTGCGTAGCCCAGGCTATCGGTACTGTTGCGTTTGTACAACATACCCAGGTTTACCCAGGCTTTGGTATATCCCTTTTGGGCAGCCTGTAAAAACCAGTATTTGGCTAAGGCCGTACTGGTATCTACTCCCAAACCTTTGCAATATTGCATTGCCACAGCATTCATGGCTTTGGCCTCACCACCCTGTGCCCTTTGCAGGTGTAGGGCAAAAGCACGCTGGGGGTTGTACTGCCTATGACTACCCGTTAGGTATATCATGGCACTATCTGCCGTTTGTGCCTTTACCACTACAGCAGTAAAACATATCGTTATAATCAACAGCATTTTTTTCATAGTATGAGGTTTACCTGTAGTCTTTACCATTGCATGAATGTATCGGGTGTATCTGCGTAGGGGGTTTTGTAGTTCCATTTGTCTATCAGGGTACGCAGTATTGCAGGCATTACTTCCTGCAGGCGTTTAACGCTGCTGTATTGTTCTTCCTTATTATTTGCATTACGGTAATAGGCAACCAGGGTGGCCAGGTGATAATTGGTGAGTTCTGTTTTTACCTGTGTACTGTCCAGCCCGGTATCAATACCTGCCTCGGTAATCACCTTCCAGTCCTGTAGCATACGCGTAACAGCATTACCGGCATAGCGTAAAGTGAGTACCTGTGTATATTGTTCGGGTGTAAGCAGTTCATTCAATACCTTGCTTTCAAACTCGCTCGATTCATATTGTCCATCCGCAACACTTTGCCGGTACTCGCGTTGCCGGTCTGCCAGTTCCCTGGCCCCGTCTTTCAATCCTGTTACCTGCTCATCTGTCAGGCTTAGCTGTAAGGCATATTTAATGGCAACATCCAGTTGTGAGCCTGTTGAAAGTGTAACATATAAATTGAGTATGCTGTCTATGCCAGGTTGGTAGGTGTTTAATATGCTTACGACCAACGAGTCTTTCTGTGGCGTATATACCGGATATAATTTACCGGCCAGCAACGCCGCCCTCTCTCGTTGCAAAAGCAGTGGGTAGATTTCTGAGGCTGCTGCCTGCCCGATATTTTCTTTTCTTAAATAGCCCGCCAGGGCATTGCGGGCGGCAACAGGTATTTCCTGTTTTAACTGGTCTGCATAAGCAGCAGCATAATAGGTTGTATCATGAACACTATTAAATACTGTATTGAATGCTTTGCTGAAGTTGTCTGCATACGAAAGGGTTGGGTAGGCCATGCAGTTATTAAAATATCCGGCACTTAAAGCAGCCTTCCGTAGTTCAGGTATAGCCATGATGCTATCCATAAAATGCAACCTGCCATAAAAGTAATACCCGGCCCTGGCAGCCGCAGTATAATTACCAATCAGGCTGTCATAAGCCCTGATGGCATTTAACAACCTGGTATTGCGTGAAATGGTATCGGCAGATGTATTCCAAATCTTTTCCAGTTCAACACCCTGCCATGTGTACATATTGCTGAAATAGCGTTGCAGGGTGGTATCGGTATGATACCGCTGTTGCTGCACCAGTGCCTGCAAACGTGCTATGGTTGCAGCTTTGCCACCGGCCTGTGCTTCGTAATAACTGTTTCTTTTGGCTACCGGCAGCATATAACCAAACAATATGCGATAATCTACGGTAAGGCTGTCTATATATTGGCGGCTTTTGCCACTGCGTATGGCAGCAGCTATGGCTTGTTCTTCCTGGCTAAAATTGCCTGCTACAGACAGTTGTTCGGCTGTGGTTAGCGGCACACGGGAGGCCACTTCATAAACCTTGTTAATAACAGATGCCCCATAGCCATGTAAAGCAGCCGTGTCTATAACCTGTGCATGTGCAAATACAAAAAGCGTACAAGGTCAGTAATGAGCAGAATGTTTTTCTCATACAGAATAGTTGTTGATTGTTGTAAACGGATGTGCGTATAAACGATTAAACCGGGGAGACAGATAAAGGGGTGATTACAGTTTCCTGAAGCAATATAAACAAAATTTCAAAAGCGTAACAGAAGGGTTACCCCCGCAGGGGTAACTCACTTCCGTATTGGGGGATATTAGCAACGACTATGGTTTTGGCTCACTGGTACCCCCATTGCCCGGAGGCTTGCCAGGCCCGGAAGAAAATTGCTGCTTCAATATTCCCCGAACTGTAGATGCACCGGGGGCATTGCTTTGTTCAGCAGGCTTCAGGCTACGATAAAAAGAAATGGAATGTGCATATAAATCAGAACCCAACAGGATATTCGTATCTATGAGTGATTGTAAAAAGCTGGCAACCCTTTCAATAAGCGGGTTAAGCTGGTTATGTGCAGTTATGTCTTTATCAAACTCGTCCATATCAATAAAATTGGGTACGAGATTGGGATATTGTTTCATTTGCCGGTGTACGGTTTGTATCCATACTTCCATTTCGTACTTGACACGGCCATACTGTTGCCTTTGTTCGGGTGTAAGACTGATGAGTTTTCCCTGAAGGGCTGTTTCCATTGCAGTAAGGTTGTCATTTACTGTTTGCATTTGCTGGGCATCAATGGTAATGCTCACGAGGTTTTACAACGCCATTTTGTAAGGTTTTTAGATTAAAAATGATGGCGTTTTTCAGTAGGTGTAACAACAGCCTGTATTTAAACAGGCAACCCGGCAGGCTTGATGCATTAGCTTACCAATGCATTACTGTGAAAGTAATATGCTCTTGGTTAAACACAAATAAGGAAATTATGTATATGGAAAACGTGTGTATAACTGCTTAGCAACATTGATGACTTATAACCTTTTGATTGCCGTGCATAGAACAATAACAGCCCAATAGCATTGATACAGTACAATCCCTCAGGAAGCCCGCTACACACAGGCAAATGAAGGAGGAGTAAACTTCCATCTTGTACCTTCCAAAATATTCTTTGTGCCTCAGTGCCTTTGTGGCTGAGTATTGTTCCTTAAGAGGAAGTGTGCGACGCAAGGGACGCTCAATAGCATTCCCCATGCCGGGCTCCTAAAAAAACAACAATGCCCTAACAGCGTGTGATAATGACAGGGCCTGTTTGCTGTTAATATAAATTTCATACTGGCCAAACAGCATACCGGGCTAACATAGTATCATTTTGTTTGTGCAATAGCCTATTGAGAATCAACACTCTACCGTGCATCAGAATAACACAAACACCTTACTAACCTATTATGGCCCTTTTTTACGCCTACATGGCTGCTTATGAAAAACCCACCCTATTGTTTCGCTTTTTGTTATTAACCAGCTTACTGGCTATGTGTTTGGTGGCTAAGGCCCAGTATTCGCCGGTGGTAAAACCGGCAACGAGCGTGGCCGAAACCCCTACAGGCCAGCCCTGTGGGTTTACACTGCCCCGCAACCATACAGAGCAACAAAAACTGTTGCAACTGGAAAATAAACTGCTGCAAAGGCAACGCAATGCCCAAAAAACACAGGACAACAATACGGCTTATAAACTGCCGGTGGTGTTTCATATTGTGCACAACAATGGGCCCGAAAATATTTCGGAAGCTGCCGTTATTAATACACTGGCATTGTTGAACGATGCTTTTGCCAATACCAATGCGTTTGCAACTACTGGCGGTGTAGATACCAAAATCAGCTTTTGTATGGGCAAGAATGTTGTTAACGGTAATACGGTTACGGGTATTACAAGACACGCATCTGCACTGACCAATATGACCATGGAAACAGATGATGCTGCCCTTAAACAATTGGGTGCCTGGAATGCTACCAAGTACATCAATATTTGGGTGGTAAATGCCATTAACAGCAACGTGAACGGCCCCGGTGTTGCGGGTTATGCTTACCTGCCATCGGCCCACGGTGCCGACTATGACGGCATTGTAATAGAAGCCGCCCTGCTGGACGGTACTAAAAACAATGCGAAGGTGCTGATACATGAATTAGGCCATTACCTGGGCTTATACCATACGTTTGAAGGGGGCTGCAAAAATGATGACTGCCAGCAGGATGGCGACAAGGTTTGCGATACGCCGCCGGATGCCAGCACGGCTACATCGGCCAACTGCACCAATGGCATCAACTCCTGCTTTACAGATACGGATGATCACAGCAATAATAACCCCTTTAGGCCTGTGGCATTGGGCGGCCTTGGCGACCAGCCGGATATGCTGATAAATTATATGGATTACAGCGGGCTTGACTGCCCGGACCGCTTTACACCGGGGCAAAAGGCCCGCATGCGTAATGCTGTTGCAGTTGCAAGAAATAGTTTGCTGGCAGACAATACACTTTGTTCCGGCTGCCTTATTGCAGCCAATACCACCATTCATGTTGCCGATACCATTGATGCCGGCATACCCGTTACATATACTGTAATGCAGCCGCCTGCAAGTTCTTTACTGTTGTTATGGACCATTGACGGCCAGTCTTTCAGCTTTGTACCCGCCCCTACGGTTACCATTACCAAGCAGCATGATTTTGACGCGTCTGTATCGCTGATAGACCCGCAGAACGGCTGTTTTATTACGGCAAGTAAATCCATATATGCAAAGTGTAGCTATAATAACCCAACGTTTACTGTAAACCCGTCTACCAGCCTGGATAACCCGGGAGATGTATTGACGTTTCAGTCTGCCGGCCCGGCAACCAGTTATGTATGGCGGGTGGATGGTGTACAACTAAGCAACAGCAGTAGTTTTACCTATACCATTCCGGATAACCTGTCGAGGCTGGTAACATTAGAAGCAGGCAATGGCACCTGTAGTGTAGAAACCAAACCATACCTGATACAGCCCGGCAACTGCAGGGAGGCAGGTAAAGAAAACAATACCTGGTATTTTGGCTATGGTGCAGGGTTGCATTTTGGCAACAGCCAGGTAACTGGCATACATACGCCGCTGCCCATCTTTCCTGTTAACGCCATTGCCATAGGCCCTGATGTGGCACTTGAAGGTTCTTCGGTAGTTAGTGATGCAAATGGAACACCCTTGTATTACTCCATTGGTAACAAAGTAAACAGTTGCGAAACAGGGGATGTTTTGCAAAACGGCAGCGACTTATTTGGCAGCGTTACCACTACACAATCGTGTTTGTTTGTACCTAAACCCAACGACGACCGTTATATATACCTGTTTACACCCGACTGGCAGGCAGGTGAAGTAAAAGGGGCCACCTTTTTTGCTACCCATGAAGGCGGACTGTACTACTCTGTAATAGACAAGCAAGGCGATAACGGAAAGGGTGCAGTAATACAGAAAAACATACTGCTGGCAAAACCGGTAACAGAAAAAGTGATTGCCATAAAAAACCAGGCAGGCAACGGTATATGGGTTATTGCCCATGCCTGGAACAGTGATGCTTTTATGGCATGGTTAGTTAACGATACAGGCGTTATGGCTACACCGGTTATCAGCAATGTTGGCCTGATACACCAAAAAACCGCCGACCCGGCTGACAGCAGCGGGGCCAACGCAATTGGCGAAATGAAAGCTACCACGGCAGGCGATAAAATTGCGGTGGCCTTATACAGCCAAAGTGTTTTACAAACTTTCAACTTTGATAATGCAAGCGGAATTGTTAGCAACCCCATAACCCTGCAACATGCAGATGTTAAACAGCCTTATGGCGTTTCTTATTCGCCCAATGGCCGTTTTTTGTACACCAGCACCACCACCATTCCTTATATGCTAGTAAGATGGGATTTACAAAACACTACAGAAACAGCCATTAACCAATCTTTACAAAAAGTAGACAGCGGCCGTATGTACATGCTGGGTAGCGTGCAACAGGGGCCTGATGGCATGATTTATATAGCCGAAGTGGGCAGGAACTTTCTATCGGTGCTTACCAACCCTAATGCCGTAAACGTAAAAAATTGCAACCTCAACCGGTCTGGCTTAAAACTGGCAGATACATCCCGGGTACAATATGGCCTTCAAAACCTGGTGCAAACCACGCTGTTTTCTTTTACGCCCTACATTTATGGTTCTGCTAAGCTGTGCCTTAAACCCGGACAGGATACAACGCTTACCTACAGTTTTAGCAAAGCAGGCAATGGCGTATATACCTGGCAACTCAAGGGTAAAAATGCATTACTCAACATTACAGACACTACTGCCAGCGTACATTTTACGCACACCGGCACAGATACGCTGATTTTAAAAAGGTCGGCACCCTGCAATGACTTGTATGATACGCTGGTAATAGAAACAAAATCTCCGCAATACTTAGACATATTGAAAGACACTACCATTTGCAAAGGCGACACTATTAACATGCAGGCTCCATTTGGCTATGTAGATTACTCGTGGAACTATAACGAATACCCTTTTGAATACCATGCCTCACAAAAACAAATTTGGCAAAAGGGCTGGCAATGGGTACAGTTAACCAATGAATACGGTTGCACCTTCAGGGATTCGGCTTATGTATTCTTTAAAACCCTGCCTGCACCATTAAACATAGGCAACGACACCAGTATTTGCACCGGCAGTACACTTACATTGCAAGGACCAGCAGGTATGGACACTTATCAATGGAGCAATGGCCCAACCACTCCCTCTATCACCATCAGCAATGAAGGGGTTTACAAATTATCAGTAACCAGTGAAGGTTGCCTGTACAGCGATAGCATGAAAGTATGGAAAGATGTTCCTGCCAACCTGATTGCTTTTGATACGCTGGCATCCTGCTCTAACAGCAACAATGGAGATTCGTTGTTGAAAGCCCCCCAGGGCTTTACCAACTATCAATGGACAAGGCCCGATGGCAGTTTTGTAAATACCGACAGCATCCGTGTAACCACTTCCGGTTATTACCGTTTGCAATACACCAATAATTGCGGCACCGCAAGGGATTCCGTGTACTTTTTTACGCCACAACTTGTAGATCAGTCTTTCTACATTACCTGCAACGATTCTATTACACTTAACAGTTATTACCCTATGCTGGGTGTTCTGGCAGATGTCCCAAATCCAAACATCATCTTTACACCCAATACCAGTACAGCTACCATAAAAGACAAAGGCAATTACTACCTCATTGCCTCTATCTACCGCGTACCATCGTGGGCAAACAGTTGCTTTATTGCACAGCGTATTACTGTAAAGCTGGATACTGCTTACACTAAACCGGCAGCCCAAATAAACCTGGGCAACGATACCAGCTTTTGCACCAATGGTGTAATGCCGTTGCGTGTTGGCCCGGGCTTTAAAAACTGTGTATGGAATACCGGCGAACGGCAGCCATCTATTACAGCTTATAATTTTGGCACCTACTATGTAACCGCTAACTATTGTAGTTATGCCTATAGCGATACCATTCATATCACGCAAAAAACAACAGGCTGTCAAAGTGTGGTACCCGTAACGCTGCTCAGTTTTACAGCACGCTTACAAACCGCTAAAACAGTTTTCCTGCAATGGCAAACCACTAACCAGATCAACAGTGCGTATTTCATGGTTGAACGCAGTATAAATGGCAGCAACTTTTTACCTGTTGCAACTGTAACCGCCAAAGGCAATAGCGGCAATATGCAATCTTATGCATTTACCGATACGTTATACAACTTACCGCCTAACCTACATACTGTTTATTACCGCATAAAACCTGTTGACCAAAACGGCAGTTATACTTATAGCGAAACACGTCCTGTTAATTTGGCTGCACCACAAGAAATATTTACCCTATATCCCAATCCGGCAAAAGGCTTTTTTGTTCTTTATACCAGCCAGGCAGATGCTGACCTGACCGTGTACGACATATCCGGACGTATTATACTCAAACAAGCCATTAGCACATCAGGTCAGCACAACATATCAACGCATGCATGGCCTAAAGGCACTTATATGATAACCTTGCGTACTGCTCAAAAAGTACAAACGCAAAAAGTAGTTATTGAATAAACTGCATTCATTCATTACATCCCTAACATGGCTTGCTTAAACAACATATTTGTTTATTGAAATACCTTAAGCTTTAGTACATAACAGCTCTTGTTGCTAACCATAAAAACCATTTTCAACTTTTTTTATCTCTTACAATTTTCCGTTTAATTAGCAGTATGAAAAATGTTACGCTTATCATATTTGCACTTTTGTTTTTTGCCTGCAAAAACAAAACACAATCAGAAAGAGCTATAGAAGAACTTGGCAAAAACCTGCCCCCTATTACCAATATGAATGCAGGAAAAGAAAAGTACACTGTATTTATACCGCAGGGATGGACTACAAAGCATACATCAAATAATGGGATTGAATACTATCACATAATAGCACCAAGAACAAAAGCCAACCTTAATACAAGCGTCAATATTATTACGGAAGATATGCAACAGCTAAGCATGGAAGATTTTACAGTTGCATCCATGCAATCTATCAGAAATTATATACCCAGTGCGGTTATACAAACAAGGGGCTCTATTAAGGCTAATAACCTCATAGGCAACTGGTTTACTTATACAATGGAGCATCAAGGTTTAAAAGCATCACTGGTATGCTACATTTTTGAAAAAAAGGGGGTAGCATACATCATTACTGCAGGTACGCACCCTCCACTTGCAGCTAAGTATAGACCCCTGTTTGACAAAATAGCCAGTTCTTTAACTTTTGCATCGCAATCAAATTAAGTTCTAACTTAAGCATACAGCATTTTGGCTCATCTGGATTACCAACAAAACGTCCCCCCCCCCCAATAACCTAATAAACCAATAAACTTATTCCCCCTTACCTTCACCTTCCTAAAGCATAACTTATGAAAGTGAATATTGGCCTTACCGGCAAAAACACACAGGCCGTAGCCGCCAGGTTAAACCAGATTCTTGCAAACGAATACCTGCTGTACACCAAAATACGCAACTACCATTGGAACGTTGAAGGCTCCAACTTTATGGAAATGCACAAGTTTTACGAAGACATGTACAGCCAGATTGATGAAGCTATAGATGAAATTGCAGAACGTGTACGCATGCTGGGCCACTACTCGCAAGGCCGCCTGAAAGACTTTGTAAAACAGGCTACCCTTACCGAAGAAGAATACACGACCAACCAAAAAGAACAATTGCAAAACCTGCTGAGCGACCATGAAACCATGATACGCACACTGCGTAAAGACATTAAAGATTGCAGCGACAAATACGAAGACGACGGCAATGCCGACTTTTTAACCGGCCTTTTAAAAGACCATGAAAAATGGGCCTGGTTTGTACGCAGCTATTTAAAATAACCACCACCAAGCCCCTGCCCAGGCAGGGGTTTTTGCATAAACCCTTTTACTCGTATGGATCTTATTGAATGGAACGACTTTGCCAAAATTGACATTCGCACCGGTACCATCATTGCCGTAGAAGACTTTCCCAAAGCCAAAAAACCAGCCTACCAGCTTACCATCCATTTTGGCGAACTGGGCATCAAACGCTCCTCTGCACAAATTACCCACCACTACACCAAACAAGCCCTGCTGGATACACAGGTAGTGGCCATTGTAAACTTCCCGGTAAAACAAATCGCAAATTTTTTTAGCGAATGCCTGGTATTGGGTGTGTATGATAGCAACAACCATGTAATTTTACTACGTCCCGACCAAACAACTGCAAACGGACAGCCCATTGGCTAATGGCCCCCATTTATTACACATACTACGATAGCCCCATAGGACTGCTTAAAATTGGCGGTACAGACCTCTGTATTACCGAACTCAGTTTTATAGACAACCGTGAGCAGCTACAATACGGCGAGCCCGGCGTTAGCGACATCATTCACCATTGCACCGAACAACTGATTGAGTTTTTTGCAGGCCGCCGTAAAAATTTCGATATCCCCGTTTACCAGGACGGCACCACCTTTCAGCAAGCCGTTTGGAACAAGCTGCTGGAAATACCCTACGGCAAAACCATCAGCTACCGCGACCTTGCCCAACGCATGGGCGACCCCAAAGTAATACGTGCCGCCGCCAACACCAATGGCCGCAACAAAATAGCCATCATCGTGCCCTGCCACCGCGTTATCGGTACAGACAAAAGCCTCACCGGTTACTCCGGCGGCCTGTGGCGTAAAAAATGGTTGCTACAACACGAGTTCAGGGTAACACACGGCGTACAGGAGCTGTTCTAAACACTTTCCACCACACGTTGCTGTTTACATTTTTTCTTTGGCAACCAGCTTTGGCAATACTATTGAACTGCCGTTGCGTCGCACACTTCCTCTGAAGGAACAAAATTGGGCAATTGTAGCAGAATTTATGTAGACATTATTTTTCAAGCTTTTTCTTTAGTAAATCAAATAGATCACCGAACGCCTCCTTTAAAGTACTTTTACTATATTTTTTATCAGTTACAGTAATATTTTTTTCTTTTGAGTGCTCAAACTTCAATTTAAATTTTTCGATTAAGAGTAATGACTCTACTTTAGTTCTATTGTAATGATTTCTTTGCTTCTTTGTGACTTTACTTTCTAACGAAAAAACTCTTTCATTGAGATGGTAAATTTTGTCTTTTAAATATTGAATTGTCGCAGGTAAAGAGTTCAAATCAATTTCCTCAATTGCTAATTTCAACTCAAGAATTTGCCCATCAAAAGACTTAGAACGAAGCCTATTAAAAATCTTTTGCTCCTCTAATAACAGTTTTGTCTGTACATTCTTATTAGACACAACATCAATATCAACGAATGGGCTTAATAGTGGAGTTGTGTCAATTATTTTTTTTCTCCCCTCTCTATACAAACCGGCACAATAATCGCAATCTGTACCTCTATTATCGCCACAAATACAACCATAATTTTCGAAATACATATCACTGATTTATAAATATTTTATCGATACTGATTGATTAGCATACAACAGCCTATTGAAAAGCAGAAATAAATATACTAATCCATTGCTTAAAGCCCAATGTTATTCCTTCAGTACAAATGTGCGACGCAACCGGTGCTCCATCGTATTCCTGCTGCTGGTTACCACATAAAAAAAGCTACACGTATAGTGTGTAGCTTTTTTATTAGTGCTATGGAGGAGCAACCCAGGTTTACTTACCAAACTTCTTTTTCAACGCTGCCAATGCATCGTTTACAGAAAGGTTGCTCAGGTTGTCTTTTTTAGCGGGGTTTTGTTGCGGCTTAGCACCATTGCCTTTGGGGCTGCTGTTACGTTGCGGTGCCTCCTGTGCCTGTTTGATGGACAAAGCAATGCGTTTGCGGGCAATATCCACCTCCAGCACTTTTACCTGTACTTTATCGTTCAGCTTCAACGCCTCGTTGGGGTCGGTAATGTAGCGGTGGGCAATTTCGCTTACATGCACCAGGCCATCCTGCTTTACACCAATGTCTACAAACGCACCAAAGCGGGTAATGTTGGTTACCACACCAGGCACCACCATGCCCACATGAACATCTTCCATCTTGTAAATATTGGCGTATTCAAACTGTTCCAGTTCGCTGCGGGGGTCAAGGCCGGGCTTGTTCAGTTCCTTCAATATATCCTGTATGGTTAATGCACCTATTTCTTCGGTAACATACTTTTTAGGTTCTACTTTTTTCAGCAGGGTTTCGTTGCCAATCATCTGTTGCACATCAACGTTAAGGTCTGCCGCAATACGCTCTACCACTTTATACGCTTCGGGGTGTACGGCACTTGCATCCAGCGGGTTATCGCCACTGGGCACACGTAAAAAGCCTGCACATTGCTCATAGGCTTTGTTGCCCAGGCGGGGCACTTTCAGCAATTGGGCACGGTTGGTAAAACGGCCAATTTCGTTGCGGTATTTAACAATATTATCCGCCAGCGTACTGCCAATGCCGCTAACATAACTCAGCAAATGTTTGCTGGCCGTATTCAGGTTAACGCCCACGGTGTTTACACAGCTCACCACGGTTTGGTCCAGCCTTTCCTTTAACCTAAACTGGTTAACATCGTGCTGGTACTGGCCTACGCCAATGCTTTTGGGATCAATTTTTACCAGCTCTGCCAGCGGGTCCATCAGCCTGCGGCCAATACTTACGGCACCACGCACCGTAACATCATGGTTGGGAAACTCTTCACGTGCTGTTTCAGAAGCAGAATACACGGAAGCCCCGTCTTCATTTACCAGGAAAATGGGCAAGCCCAATTGCAGGCCTTTGATAAACTGTTCTGTTTCGCGACCGGCGGTACCGTCGCCAATGGCAAACACTTCAATGTTGTATTTTTTTACCAGTTCTTTAATCTTGTATTCGCTGTCGTACTTGCGGTTGGCTTCGTGTACATAAATCAGGTCATTGTGTTGCAGTTCACCTTTTTCATCCAGGCAAACCACTTTACAGCCGGTACGGTAGCCGGGGTCTATAGCCAGTATTTTTTTACTGCCCAAGGGCGAGCTCAGCAACAACTGACGCAGGTTTTCGGCAAACACGTTAATGGCCTCTTCATCGCCCTTTGTTTTCAGCAAAGTCCTGAACTCGGTTTCCAGGCTGGGCTGCAGCAGGCGGCGGTAAGCATCTTTACCGGCTTTCTTCACCTGTTCTACACTGCTGTTCAGGCTGCCTTTTACATACAGGTCATCAATAATGTACAGGGCATCTTCTTCAACCGGTGCAATACCTATACGCAGGTAACCTTCCAAAAAGCCACGCAGCACAGCCATGATGCGGTGCGAGGGGACTTTGTGTATAGGCTCGCTGAAATCGAAATAGTCTTTGTATTTGGCAGCTTCTTCTTTTTTGTCTTCCAGCACTTTGCTTTGCAGTGTAGCCGTGTCTTCAAACAGTTTACGCACTTTGGCACGTACGGCTGCATCTTCGTTAATGGTTTCGGCAATAATGTCGCGGGCACCCTGCAGGGCTGCATCTATGCTGGTTACGTTGTCGTTCAGGTATTTGGATGCTTCTGCTTCCAGGTCTGTAGATTGTTGCTGTAAAATGAGTGCAGACAAAGGTTCCAGCCCATTTTCGCGGGCTGTTTGGGCCTTGGTTTTGCGTTTGGGCTTGTAGGGCAGGTAAATGTCTTCCAGTTCGGCAAGGGTAACGGCTGCATTGATTTTATCCTGCAAAGCATCCGTCATTTTACCCTGTTCGGTAATGGTTTTTTCTATAAAGGTTTTGCGTTCTGTGAATTCTTTCAGGGCTTTGGACTGGTCCTGGATTTGTTGAATCTGTACCTCATCCAAACCACCGGTTTTGTCTTTACGGTAACGGGCAATAAAAGGTATGGTGGCACTTTCTTCCAGCAGGGCCAGTACGGCTTCTACCTGGTTTACCCTAAGGTTTAAAAGGGCGGCAATCGGCTTACTAAACTCCATCATCACAAGTGTATTTAATTGGTTCTTCTAAAAGGGCAGCGAAAGTAATGCTTAATGCGGAAAGCTAAATGCAGAAAGCGGAAAGCTAAGTGCATAACGCTTTAAGCTTTCAGTACTCAGCCTTTCTTATTGTCCCGGCATTAGGAATGCTATTGGGCACCGGTTGCAACGATAGTTTGTTCAATATCATTCATTCAGCGAATGAATGATATTGAATCACT
>JAESFG010000555.1_pt1 | contig 16529 bp, 12 predicted proteins | sample 9269371 | NCBI WGS metagenome assembly JAESFG01 (sample SAMN14506227, study PRJNA617093) | algae metagenome | isolation source: Aetokthonos hydrillicola CCALA 1050 (B3-Florida) and co-occurring... | place: USA: South Carolina | collected 2013-01-01 | reverse complement strand
TTTGGTATTCGCATTATGCACGGGCGTTCACCTTTTTCGCCAGACAGGAACCACCTGCACCACCTGTTACTGGACAGGGGCATGAACCACCTGGCCGTAACCTCTACCATTGCCATCAGTGCTATACTGTTTATTGTTATCAGCTACTTTGCTTTGCCTTTGGGTACAACCAAGCTGATATTCCTGCAACTGGCTTTGTTTTTTAGCGGTATATACCTGTTAAACGCCACCAAGCCTAAAAAAATGGGCGAAATGCGGGTTATTAAAGGACAACTGAGCGATGAAAAGAACGAAAAGAAAAGCCTTATCTCCCTTGCCGGCAGCCGAAGGCCCATGATTCACAAAGATTAATTTGCAACGCTTTCATTTTGAAATAATTACAGCCATGGTACTTATACCGTGGCTTTTTTATTGGCTTGGTGTAGTGTTTTAAGAATATGTACTTTTTTCTTTAAACAGAGTTTGCTGCCGCAAATTGTTTTGTTTAGTTTTAAGATTGTTAAGATTATACATGAAAAAATCTGCAATTGTAATAGGATCTGGTTTTGCCGGCATGTCTGCCGCATCTTTCCTGGCTAAGGATGGGTGGCAGGTAACCGTGCTGGAAAGGCATGAACAACCTGGTGGCAGGGCCAGGCTTTTGCAAGAGCAGGGTTTTACGTTTGATATGGGCCCCAGTTGGTATTGGATGCCCGATGTATTTGAACGTTATTTTAACCTGTTTGGTAAAAAAGTAAGCGACTATTACCAGCTTAAGCGTTTAGACCCCTCTTATCGTGTGTATTACGCCGATGGGGCAATGGACATACCCGCCGATTACCAGGCCTTAAAAAACCTTTTTGAACAGTTGGAGCCCGGCAGTGGCTTGCTGCTGGATAAGTTTTTAGAAGAGGCCCAATACAAATACGAAACCGGTATCAATAAACTGGTGCATAAACCGGGGCTTTCTGTTACTGAATTTTTGGATGCAGACCTCATGAAAGGCCTTTTCAGGTTAGATGTGTTCAGTTCTATGAAAACCCATGTGGCCAAGCATTTTAAGAACCCTAAACTGCGTGAGTTGATGGAGTTTCCCGTACTGTTTTTAGGGGCTTTGCCAGAAAAAATACCTGCCTTATACAGCCTGATGAATTATGCCGATATCAAAGGCGGCACATGGTACCCCGAAGGTGGTATGTACAGCATTGTACAGGCCATGTATAAGCTGGCCTTAGAAAACGGTGTACAGTTTGTATTTAACCAGCATGTTCAGGAATTGCTGGTAAACAATCAACAAATTTCCGGTGTTAAGGTTATAGATACAGTTACCGCACAGGTGCAGGTTTTCCACGTTGATGTGGTGGTAAGCGGTGCCGATTATCGCCATACCGAAACCCTTATGCCGGCCGCTTATCGTAACTATAATAACAGCTATTGGGACAGCCGGGTAATGGCTCCAAGTTGTTTAATTTATTATGTAGGCCTCAATAAAAAACTGAACAATATTTTACACCACTCGCTTTTTTTCGATACTTCGTTCAAAGTGCATGGCGACGAGATTTATGTGAGCAAAAAATGGCCCGAAGCCCCTTTGTTTTATGTTAGCTGTACTTCTGCTACCGATGCAAATGTGGCACCCGACGGCTGCGAAAACCTGTTTATGCTTATACCCGTTGCCGCCGGCCTTAATGGCGATGACGAGGCGTTGCGTAACAGGTACTTCCACATGATTGTTAAACGTATGGAGCAGCATACCGGCCAATCCATACTACCGCATGTGGTGTATAAAAAATCGTATTCCACCAGCAATTTCATGGCAGATTACCACGCTTACAAAGGCAATGCTTACGGGCTGGCCAATACGCTGCTGCAAACCAGCATTCTCAAGCCATCCTGCAAAAGCAAAAAGCTGGGCAACCTGTATTATACAGGCCAGTTAACGGTGCCGGGCCCGGGTGTGCCGCCCTCATTAATCAGCGGCGAGGTAATCAGTAAGCTGGTGCATAAAGAACACGCATAAATTACAGGCATTTGTTGCAGGTAGTTGTTCGGTAATTTTTTTAGGAGGTCGGCTGTAGAAAAACAAGCATCGTCCCTTGCGTCGCACACTTCCTCTGAAGGAACAATACCCAGCCACAAAGGCACAGAGGCACAAAGAAATGTTTTGCGGCAGAAAAGATGGAAGTTTACCTCCTCCTTCATTTGCCTGTGTGTAGCGGGCTTCATGGATGATTGTACGGCAGTAACACAGGGCAACAAAAAAACAGTTAGGAAGCATAAAAGCTAACCAATCAAAAAAATGAAAAAACGGTATATATGACAAACCTTGCATTGTTTCACCAGGTATCTGCTGTTTGCAGCAGTGTTACTACCAACCGTTACAGCACCAGCTTTTCATCGGCCATTAAGCTGCTGCATAAAGATTTGCAGCAACCCATTCACAACATTTATGGCTTTGTGCGTTTTGCCGATGAAATAGTAGACACTTTTCACGATTACGATAAACACACCCTTTTACAGGAGTTTAAACGGGATACGTACCTGGCCATTGAAAGGGGCATTAGCCTTAACCCCATACTGCACAGTTTTCAAAAAACGGTGAACGAGTACAATATTGATAAAGACCTGATTGAAGCGTTTTTGGTAAGTATGGAGTTTGACCTTACCAAAACCACTTACGACACCCATGCGTACAAACAATACATTTACGGCAGTGCCGAAGTGGTGGGCCTGATGTGCCTGTTTGTATTTTGCGAGGGCGATAAACAATTGTACCAGCAGCTAAAGCCCGCCGCACAAAGCCTGGGTTCTGCTTTTCAAAAAGTGAACTTTTTAAGAGACATTAAAGCAGACCATGAAGGCCTGAGCCGCATGTATTTTCCCGGTTGCGATTTTACCCGCTTTACCCGCAACGACAAAAACCAGATAGAAGCAGATATTCAGCAGGATTTTGACGAGGCTTTCAAAGGTATTTTGCAACTGCCCGTTAAAGCCAGGTTTGGTGTGTATGTGGCTTACAAATACTATTTGTCTTTATTCAAAAAAATACGCAAGGTGCCTGCACAAAATATTTTGCAGCAACGCATTCGCATACCCGATTACAGCAAGCTGGTGATATTGGCTAAAGCCGGTTTAAGGATGCAGTTTAATGTGCTATAGCTTACCCGCATCAATGGCTGAATAGCCTTGTTGCTTACATGGCCCATGAAGCCCGCTACAAATAGGCATGTTAAGGATAGTTAACCTTTCTTCTATTGCCCAATAGTATTCCTTCAGATGAAGTGTGCGACGCAACAAAAGACCCATAGTAGCACTGCAGATCACCTCATAAAAAAAGCCTGTACCAACAACCTGTGATATTTTATGGGGCATTACCTGCGGTAATACTGAATCCACTATTTTTATTGCATGGAAAAAATCATCCTGGTAGACGAACAGGACAAGGAGATTGGTACAATTGAAAAAATGGAAGCCCATGAAAAAGCCTTGTTGCACAGGGCTTTCAGTGTGTTTATCTTTAATAGCCAGGGCCTGATGCTGTTACAGCAAAGGGCTTTTAGCAAATACCATAGCGGCGGTTTATGGACCAACGCCTGCTGCAGCCATCCAAGGGCGGGCGAAGAAACAGCCGATGCTGCCAAAAGACGACTGCAGGAAGAAATGGGTTTTACCACACCCATACAAAAAATATTTGACTTTGTGTACAAAGCCCCTTTTGCCAACGGCCTTACAGAACATGAGTTTGACCATGTATTTGCAGGCATTTACAACGGTACCGTACACAAATGCGATGATGAAGTAGAAGATTATACCTGGCAACCTATGGAAGTGATATTACAGCATACCAGTCAACACCCGGCCCAATACACCGCGTGGTTTTTGATTGCTTTTCCTAAAGTGTACCAATGGTGGCAACGTAACCATACAAATTTAACAGCATGAGCAAAAGAGCAATTGTTATAGGGGCAGGTGTGGCAGGTATGGCAACAGCCATAAGGCTGGCAGTGCAGGGCTACCACGTACATGTGTACGAAAAAAATGCCTATGTCGGCGGTAAGTTATCTGCCTTTACACAAAACGGTTACAGCTTTGATGCGGGCCCCAGCCTTTTTGTACAACCATATAACCTGCAAGAGCTGTTTACATTGGCCGGGGAAAACATGCAGGATTACCTGCAGTACGGGCCGGTACCCATTGCCTGCAAATATTTTTACGAAGACGGCACTGTTGTAAACGCCTATACCGATACCCATGCTTTTGCCGCCGAATTACAACAAAAATTAAACGAGGCACCAGAGCAACTGCACAATTATTTAAACGAATCGGAAAAGTTGTACAACAATGTAGGGCAACTGTTTTTACAACATTCGCTGCACAAACGCCGCACCTTGTGGAAAGCAAGGATACGCAAGGCATTACTGAGCGTAAAGCCCAGGTATCTGTTTGGTACCCTGAATAGTGTTAACAAACGTTCCTTTACAGATGCCCGCACGGTACAACTGTTTAACCGGTATGCTACCTACAATGGCAGCAACCCTTATAAGGCACCCGGCATGTTGTCGTTAATACCACACATCGAACACCACCAGGGGGTGTTTTATCCTAAAGGTGGCATGGTAAGCATTGCAAATGCCTTACAAAAACTGGCCGAAAAGAAAGGGGTGCATTTTCATTTCAATACCCCGGTGCAACGCATTATACAGCACGACAGTACCGTAAAAGGCGTAGTGGTAAACCACCAAAATAATTATGCTGAAGTGGTAGTAACCAACCTGGACAGCTACTATGTGTACAAGAACCTTTTACAGGACGACCGCAACGCCTTTAAACTGATGAAGCGTGAACCCAGCAGCAGTGCATTGGTGTTTTACTGGGGCATAGACAAAGTGTTTACGCAGTTAGACCTGCACAACATTTTTTTCAGCAAAAACTATAAGGCCGAGTTTGATGCCATTTTTAAACGAAAAACTTTTTATGAAGACCCTACCGTGTATGTAAACATCACATCTGTGGCAGAGCCAGGTGTACATGCACCCCAAGGCAAGGCCAATTGGTTTGTGATGATTAATGTACCTGCACACGACAAGCACGATTGGGAAAAGCTAACCGCCTATTACCGCAAAGCGGTAATCAATAAACTGAACAGGTTATTGCAAACAGATATAGAACCGCTGATTGAAACCGAATCTGTAATGAACCCGCTGGATATTGATGCCAATACGGCAGCATTCAGGGGGGCATTGTATGGGGCATCCTCCAACAAAAGGATGTCTGCCTTTTTACGGCACCCCAACTTTTCATCAGAGGTGCAGGGCTTGTATTTCAGCGGTGGTACCGTGCACCCCGGTGGCGGCATACCCTTGTGTTTAAAAAGTGCAGCAATAGTAGCCGACCTGGTGGCTGCAGACATGCATAAACACAAAGCCCATTAGCATGGTATTGCAACAAAGGCAGCAATGGGCAGTAGGTGTTGCATTGCTGTTTCATGTAAGTGGTGCTATTGGTATTTTGTGTACGCCGTATAAAAACTGGTTTGTACAAAACACACCTGTTAACCTGCTGCTTATGGCTGTGTTGTTGTTTGTTACACAACCTGGCCACAAGGGCAAAATGATGTTGTTTGCGGCCATTGCTTTTGCAGGCGGTATGGCTGCCGAAATAACCGGTGTAAACACCGGCCTGCTGTTTGGCTCTTACCATTATGGAAGTGTTATGGGCATGCAGTTAAAAGGTGTGCCGTTATTAATAGGTGTACAGTGGTTTGTAGTGGTGTTTACCAGTGCCATTATCATCAACCGCTTGCACCACTGGATAGAGCAGCAGTACCACAAGGCAGGCCTTATGCCTCATAAAACGCTCATGGCCTTATCGTCTGTGGCCGATGCTGCCCTGCTGGCTACCTTTTTTGATTATGTTATGGAGCCTGTTGCTGTTAAGCTTGGCTTTTGGTATTGGCACGGTGGCGGCATACCCTTGTACAACTATGTTTGCTGGTTTGCGGTAAGTGCTTTGCAGCTGTGGATATTAAGGCTTATGCCTGTACAGCACAACCGTTTTGCCGTTCACCTGTTCATCATACAACTGTTATTTTTCATTGTTTTAAGAACCGCGTTATGATAGGAGTGTATATTGCCATTACGTTGGCTGTGTTTTGTGCTATGGAAGGTATTACCTGGTTAACGCACAAGTATGTAATGCATGGCTTTTTGTGGTACCTGCACAAAGACCACCACCAGCCTACAGGCCATGTGCTGGAAAAGAACGATGCCTTCTTCCTCATTTTTGCCATACCCAGTTTTTTGTGCATTATGCTGGGGCTGCAAAACCAGGCGTATTGGGTAGCCGCCATAGGCTTTGGTGTTATGATGTATGGTGCCGCTTACTTTATAGTGCACGAGGTAATCATTCACCAGCGGTTTAAATGGTTTACCAAAAGCAACAACCGCTACATACGTGCCATCCGCTGGGCACATAAAATGCACCACAAGCATTTAGACAAACACCACGGCGAAAGTTTTGGTATGCTTATCGTAGCTAAAAAATACTGGGACAAAATACGCCGCGACGAGGCTTTTAAAAGCAAGAAAGCCATGGGCCCAACGGTAGAACAATAAGGCATCGTCCCTTGCGTCGCACACTTGTACTGCAGTAACAATAAGCAGCTTTTTCTATCAATTATGTGTCTGTCTGGTATCCTTTGCTAACACACTATCACTATATCATCAGTGGCTCCGGCTGTGCAGGTTTAAGCCTGTTGTTAAGGTTGTTAAAATCGCCTGCATTAAACCACAAGCATATCCTTGTTTTAGATACGCAGCTTAAAAACGTAAACGACCGTACCTGGTGTTTTTGGGAGCAGCAGCCCGGCCTTTTTGAACCCGTAGTACATAAGCAATGGCAACAGGTAAGGTTTGCCGGTCCGGGGGTTGACAAAACCCTTACCCTTGCACCCTATACGTACAAAATGGTAAAGGGCATAGACTTTTACTACCATGTACTAAAAGCTGTTTCTGCTTACAGCAACGTACATTTTTTGCAAACACAGGTACACAGCATACAGCCTAATGGTACCGTACACACAGCCAAGGGCGTTTTTACGGCAGACTATGTATTCAACAGCATTCTCTTTAACAAACCGGTATTGCAGCCAAAGCAATACCACCTCATGCAACATTTTAAAGGCTGGAAAATACAAACACAGCAACCTCTGTTTAACGATGCTGTTGCCACTTTTATGGACTTTAACATTACGCAGCAATATGGTACCGCCTTTATGTACATGTTGCCGGTTAGTGCCACCGAGGCTTTGGTAGAGTTTACCCTTTTTACCAACCAGTTGCTGCAGCAGGAACAATACAATAGCCAGCTAAGAAATTACATAACACAACACCTGGGCAATACGCCCTACACCGTAACCGAAGAGGAGTTTGGCATTATACCCATGACCAACCATGTATTTAGCAGGGGAGAAGACAGGCTTATAAACATAGGTACTGCAGGTGGCGATACCAAAGGCAGTACAGGTTACAGCTTTCGGTTTATTCAAAAGCGTACAGAACAAATTGTAGATGCACTTAGCAAAGGCTTGCACCCGTTAAAAACGTACAGTTTAAAGCAGCGTAAGTTTATGTGGTACGATGGGGTGTTGCTCAACGTACTTGCCAACCACAAAATGCCCGGCGACAAATTGTTTGCCCACATGTTTAAACACAACAAAGTGCAAAGCATCTTTCGTTTTTTAGACAATGAAAGCAACCTGCTGCAAGACCTGCGGCTCATTAGCCGTATGCCACAAACTGTTTTTTTTAAAGCGGCCATGCAACAGTTGTAGTAATACCCTCACTTGCCAAATAGTATTGTTGCAGTACAATCCCCCATGAAGCCCGCTACACACAGGCAAATGAAGGAGGGGTAAACTTCCATCTTGTACCTTCCAAAACATTCTTTGTGCCTCCGTGCCTTTGTGGCTGAGTATTGTTGCTTGAGTACAAGTGTGCGACGCAACAACAGCCTCATAGTATTCCTGCTGTTTGTTTCCATAATCCATAGCGGGTAATACCTGCAACCTGTACCATATTCGTAGCACGCATGAATGTATTTGCTACCGATATTTGCAGTTAACAAAAGACAGGCTATCAGCAACGGCACACACATATTAGCATCGCCCATAGAATATTTGAAAGGGGTTGGTCCGCAACGTGGCGACCTGCTGAAAAAAGAATTGGGCATTTACACCTTTGGCAATTTGCTGGAACATTTTCCCAACAGGCACATTGATAAAACCCGTGTTAGCCGTATTGCAGACATTACTTTTCAAACAGAATACGCACAGGTGGCCGGCCGCCTGTTAAGTAAAGAACTGGCAGGGCAGGGCAGGGGCAAACGGTTGATTGCCTACTTGCGTGATGCCAGCGGCATATTAGAGCTTACCTGGTTTCAGGGCATTAGCTGGGTAGAAAAAACCTTGGTGGAAGGCCGCGATTACCTGGTGTTTGGCCGTACAAGTTTTTTTAACGGCAAACCGCAAATTGTACACCCGGAAATTGAAGTGTATGTACCCGCCAAAGCAGACGGCAAGCCACACCTGGAGCCGGTGTACCCCTCAACCGAAAAACTAAAGGCCCGTTCGTTAAACGGCCGCCAACTGGCCAAACTTACCGAACAACTGTTTACCCATTTACGTGCAGAAGACATACCCGAAAACCTGCCTGGCTATATATTACAGCAACTAAAACTGCCCGGCCGTTACGAAGCTTTTTGCAAACTGCATTTTCCGGCATCGCAGCAGGATTACGAACAGGCTTTGCACCGCCTTAAGTTTGAAGAATTTTTTATAGCCCAGGTACGCTTAAACCTGGTTAGGCTGCAAAGGCATAAAAGCAGCAGGGGCGTAGTGTTTGAAAAAGTGGGTGACTATTTCAATAACTTTTACAATTACCACCTGCCCTTTCAGCTAACCAACGCCCAAAAAAGGGTGCTGCGTGAAATAAGGCAGGATACCGCCCGCGGCCACCAGATGAACCGCCTGCTACAAGGCGATGTTGGCAGCGGTAAAACCATTGTGGCTTTGCTAAGCATGCTGCTGGCTGCAGACAATGGTTACCAAAGCTGCCTGATGGCCCCCACCGAAATTTTGGCACAACAACATTATACCGGTTTAAGCAGCCTGCTTAAAGGCATGGATGTAGAAATACGCTTGCTTACCGGCAGCACCAAAACCAAAGAACGCAAACAGATACTGCAGGGCCTGCTGGATGATACCATTCATTTTGTGGTGGGCACACATGCTGTTATTGAGGATGCCGTTCAGTTTAAAAACCTGGGGCTGGCCATTGTTGATGAGCAACACCGCTTTGGCGTTGCACAGCGTGCCGCCTTATGGAAAAAAGCCGCCACCCCGCCGCATGTACTGGTTATGACGGCAACACCCATACCGCGTACATTGGCCATGACTGCCTACGGAGACCTTGACTACAGTATTATGGATGAACTGCCACCCGGCAGGCAACCCATTACCACCGTTCACCGATTTGAAACAGCAAGGGCCGGTGTAATGGACTTTGTAAAAGAAGAAATTGCCAAAGGCCGGCAGGCATACTTTATTTACCCGTTGATTGAGGAAAGTGAAAAGCTGAGCTATGAAGACCTGATGCAAGGCTATGAACAGGTGAAAAGTTTTTTCCCCGAGCCCCGTTACTACATCAGTATGGTGCATGGCCGCCAACCCGCAGACCAAAAGGAAGTGAACATGCAACGTTTTGTAAGCGGCGATACACAAATTATGGTAAGCACAACGGTTATTGAGGTGGGTGTAAACGTGCCCAATGCCTCGGTAATGGTAATAGAAAGTGCCGAAAAATTTGGCCTTTCGCAGCTGCACCAGTTGCGTGGCAGGGTAGGCCGCGGTAGCGAAAAAAGTTTTTGTATACTATTAACAGGTTCTAAAGTAAGCGTTGAAGCCAGGGAACGTATCAATATTATGTGTGCCACCAACGACGGTTTTAAAATTGCAGAAAAAGATTTGGAGTTGCGGGGCCCGGGCGATATAGAAGGTACCCGCCAAAGCGGTGCTTTAAACTTCAGGCTGGCATCGCTGGTAAACGATAAACCCCTGCTTGAACTGGCCCGTAACCTGGCCGAAAAGCTGGTAGAAGAAGATACCGAACTGGAGCAACCGCAACATCTTGTACTGAAGCATTACCTGCAATCGCAAAAAGGCAAAACAGGCTGGAGCAAAATTTCGTAAGTTTATGTATTTACGGTAATGGCAACATCTGCTAGCCGTCAAACAAACCGCAGTTCTACGTGTTCTTATTAAAAAGACCTTAACATTTATTGTGAGTACATTGCATACTGTTTCGCTACAATTTTTTTGGAGGTCGCCTGTAGAAACACTATTGAACACCGGTTGCGTCGCACACTTGTACTGTAGTAATACTATTTGGCACAATAGCACACAGAGAAAACAGTTTCCCGAACAGCCGCAATGAAACTTCCGGTAACCAAGTCTCTGTACACACATAGTTTAAACACTGCATTATTAACGTTCAATTCAGATAGATAGATGAAAGGCAAAAGGTTACAGCTTGTACTACTGTTGTTCTGTTGCTTCAGCATGGTTAGGCAGGCGTATGCACAAGGGTATGTTGAGTTTGTAGAAAATAAAGGCCAATGGCAAAACGATATCCAGTTCCGGGGCGATCTGCAGGCCGGGGCCATAGCCTTAACACCCACCGGTTATAAAATGCTGCGTTACAATACGGAAGATTTGGAGGCCATCCACCATTTTTATCATCCCCAACAGCAGGATGCAGCTACTAATGCAGCAGCCAAAGAAGCGTCAGCAGCACCCTCATCGCTTAGGTTACGCGGGCACATGTACGAAGCAAAATTTTTAAATGCCAACCCCAACCCCACAGTCATACCCGAAAAACCACAAGTTTCTTACAACAACTATTTTTTAGGTAAAGACCCTTCCAAATGGGCTTCTGGTTGTAAGTTGTACACGGCCGTTACTTATAAAAACATTTATCCCAATATTGATGTACGCTATTATACCGGGGGTGGTAACCTTAAATACGACATTGTGGTACACCCCGGCGGCGACCCTTCCCGCATTGCCCTTTATTTTGACGGTATTGACGGTCTTAAAGTAAAGAATGAGGAATTATTGATAAAAACCAGTGTAGATGAAGTAAAAGAAAGAAAGCCTTATACCTACGCCCTTTCGCAGGCTGGTAAAAAAAAAGTTCCCTGCAGTTTTGATGTAAAGGGCAACATTGTACGCTTTAAAATGCTTGCATCCGTACCTGCAGATGCTACGTTGGTAATAGATCCTACATTAATCTTTGCCACTTTTACAGGCAGTTCTGCTGACAACTGGGGTTATACCGCCACCTACGATGCAGATGGTAATTTTTATGCAGGGGGTATTGTATTTGGTGCAGGGTTTCTAACAACAACGGGTGCTTTTGATTTATCTTTCAATGGTGGTGTAAACACAGGCGAAAGTCCTGTTGGCTTTGATATTGGCATTATGAAGTTCAACCCTACAGGCTCGCAAAGTGTATATGCTACTTACATTGGCGGCGATGGTAACGAGCAACCGCATAGCCTGGTGGTAGACAATGCGGGCAACCTGGTTATTTCTGGAAGGACCAGTTCTACAAGCTATCCTGTTTTTCCTGCAGGTACGCCGGTATACGGTTCCGGTGGTGGATGGGATATCATACTCACCAAACTTAATGCATCGGGTACAGCACTTATTGGTAGCCGCATCATTGGAGGTACTAATGATGATGGCGTAAATATCCGTCATAAATATGCCACTGATCCGCCTGGTGCAACCAGTATCAGGCGTAATTATGGCGATGATGCCCGTAGTGAAGTTATCGTAGATGATAATGGATTGGTTTATCTGGCATCTTGTACCCAGTCTGCTGATTTTCCTACAACAGCAGGTGCTGCACAAACAGTTCCAGGTGCAGCCACGCCGGCACGTTATCAGGATGCCGTTATTATCAAAACTTCTCCTGATCTATCTAACATTATTTTCTCTACCCTTTTAGGTGGGGATGGTGACGATGCGGCTTTTGTTTTGGCATTAAACCCTACAGATCAAAACATTTATATAGCAGGAGGTACTACCAGTACCAATCTTCCCGGTAATCGTACCGGTGTAATTTTTCCCAATAACCAGGGTACACCGTCTAATGAAAGTGCCGTAGATGGTTTTATAACCGTGTTAAACAATAATGGTACGCAATTTATCCGCTCCACTTACATGGGTACCAATGGTATTGACGTTGTGTATGGCATCCAATTCGATAAGTTTTCTTTCCCTTATGTTATGGGTACTACTACAGGTAATTGGCCGGTGGTAAATGCAGCATTTAGCCAGGCAGGTGGCAAGCAGTTTATATCAAAGCTGAAAAAAGATTTGTCCGGCTGGGAATACTCAACAGTATTTGGCACCAACCGTTCCATACCAAATATTTCGCCCATAGCTTTTCTGGTAGACCGCTGTGAGAATGTATATGTTTCAGGCTGGGGTGGGCAGATTACCTCAAATTATCCGGCATTGTCAACCCAGGCAATGACTGTAACGCCTGATGCCACACAGAATACAACGGACGGTAAAGACTTTTACTTTTTTGTATTGGAAAGAAATGCTGTCAAACAATTGTACGGTAGTTTCTTTGGTGAAAGTGGTGGCATATCTGATCACGTAGACGGAGGTACCAGCCGGTTTGATAAAAATGGCGTGATATATCAATCTATGTGTGCCAATTGTGGTGGTGCTTCCAGTGGTGTATTTCCAACTACGCCAGGTGCATATAAAGAAAAAAACGGCTCATCCAATTGTAACCTGGCCGCTATCAAAATAGCTTTCAACCTGGCAGGTGTGGGTAGTGATATTCGTTCTTCCATACAAGGTTCCTCACGCGATACTTCGGGTTGTGTACCGCTTACGGTAAGTTTTAGAGATGTGCTGGCACAGGGTAAAAGGTTTATTTGGGATTTTGGCGATGGCCATACAGCTGTAACAACCGTTCCCTTTGCTGAAAATACTTACAACAACATAGGCACTTATACGGTAAAGCTTATTTCGATTGACTCTGCCTCTTGTAACATTGCAGACTCTTCTACAACAACCATTACAGTTCGTAACGATGACGCTACTGTAGCAGCCTCCTTCAAAAAGGTGGGTAATTGCAGTTCTTATACAATTGACTTTTTCAACAACTCCCTTCCTCCGCAGCACGTAAACAAACCATTTAAGGCCAATAGCTTTACCTGGGATTTTGGCGACGGCTCTCCCAAGGTCATTGCAGGTATTAATACGGTGCAACATACTTACCCGGGTGAAGGTACTTATCATGTAAAATTGATATTAACCGATACCAACTATTGTAATGCACCCGATACCTTTAACCTGGAAGTAAGGCTGGCACTCAACGTTAAAGCAAAGTTTGATGAAATTCCATCTGGCTGTGTGCCTTTTACAGCGGTGTTCAACAATACTTCTTTGGGTGGCACTTCTTTTCAATGGAGCTTTGGTGATGGCGGCACCAGCAAAGATACACACCCGCAATACGTATTTTCAACAGCGGGTACTTATACCATACAACTCGTAGCCAACGATCCCAGTACCTGTAACCTTACCGATACTTTCCGTTCTACCATTGTAATTAGTCCCAATCCCACAGCATCTTTCACATATTCACCCAACCCGCCGCAGGAGAATACACCGGTGCGTTTTACCAATACATCTACCGGGGCAACCAGTTTTGAATGGCAGTTTGGTGATGGTGAAACCCTTACCACTACTTCTATGGCGTTGGTCTCACACGTGTATAATGAAACAAAAACTTACAACGCCTGTTTGATCGCCGGTAATGTGTATGGTTGTAAAGACACTACTTGTAAGTCTTTTGCCGCTAAAGTGTCGCCATTGCTGGATGTGCCCAAAGCTTTTTCACCCAACAACGATGGTGTAAATGAAAAGATTTATGTACGGGGTTACGGCATAGCTAAAATGAAATGGGTTATTTACAACCGCTGGGGTACGCAGGTATTTATTACCGCCAATAGAAACGAAGGCTGGGATGGCCGCTACAACGGCGTACTGCAACCGCAGGAAGTGTACACGTATACGCTGGAAGTAGAATTTACAGATGGCTCTAAGTATGCCAGGAAAGGAGATATAACTTTATTGCGATGACCATTGTTTACTGTTAACTAACTGCGAGAGAAGATGATTGAGCGTTAACCGGTAACAATTTAACCAGACAAGATGAAGTATTTAAGCAAACTGATGATGGGTGTATGTGGCCTTTTGGCTGCCATGGTGCAAAGCCATGCCCAGGATTTGCATTTCTCTCAATATTTTAATGCACCTATACTGGTAAACCCCGCCAATACGGGCTTTAATCCAGACTTTGATTATCGCTTTGGCGGTAATTACCGCAACCAATGGTCTACTGTTACTGCCAACCCATACAAAACCATGAGCGTATGGGGCGATGCACAGTTGCTCAGCAACCGCCTGGAAGATGGCTGGCTGGGCGTTGGTGGCCTGCTGCTGAAAGATGAAGCCGGTAGCGGTACGCTTTCTTCTACAAAGGCGTTTGGTTCTATTGCCTATCACCAGATGCTGGGTTACAAAAGCCTCATTAGTGGTGGCTTTAACGTGGGCTTTGTAAACAAAAGGATTGACGTAAACAAACTCACTTTCGACAACCAGTGGAATGGTAAATTCTTTGACGTAAACATCAATCCCAACGAGCCTTTCCAATACAGTTCTGTTACGTACTTTACCTTGCAGGCGGGTATTAATTATGCCTACTTTGCATCAGACAAATTGTATGTGAACATGGGTGTTAGTATGGCCAACATCAATACCCCACGCGAAAGCTTTTTTGCCAAAACCAGTAACGACGACCGCCTGCAACGCCGGTACACCATGTTTGCCAATGCCAGCATGAAAGTGCAGGATGTATGGATTTTTAGCCCCAATGTATATGTAAGCAAAATGGGCAACGCATGGGAATATGTGTTTGGCCTTATGGCCCAGCGTGACCTAAGTGCCGAACAGAATGGCAACCTGCAACTGCTGGCAGGTATTTACAATCGTGGTAAAGATGCCATTATACCCATGGTAGGTTTTGACGTTCGCAATTTTAAGATCACTTTCAGTTACGATGCCACTACTTCTACCTTAAAAGAATTCAACAACTCGCAGGGGGCTTATGAAATATCGGTGGTTAAAAGCGGCCTTTACAGTTCTGGCGAGCGGCCTCTTAAATGCCCTACCGTGCATTTTTAGCGGGTAGTAAGGTGTGTACTTTTAGATTGTTTGGTTTATCATCTTATCCATGGGTGCCATACATAAAAGCAGCTTCATCTTCCCGGTTAAGCCAGTACTTTTTGCTGTGTGCTGTTTCAGGAAAAACGTTGTACAATATTTCGCAATCGCAATAGCCGCCTTCATGCATCAAAACATGCAAAATGTTCAATTGCTCTGCCTCTGTAAATTGTAGTTGTGTAAGCAATGCTTTTGCCTGCCTAAAATCGCCCTGGCATTGTACGTTATTTTGGGTAAAAGCATGGTCCAGCAAAGTGGCGAAACCTGTTTTTTCTTTTAGTGCATCCAAAGTAGATGCCGCCATGGCTTCAATGGTATCGTCATCAGGGTAATGCAGGTCTTCAGGTGTTTCACCAGGTGCCAGTTCATGGCATTCAGCCATCAGCAGGTGTTGTTCAAAAAAATCATCCGGAATCAGTTGCGACACCAAATGGTAACGCTGTTTGGGGTACAATGTTTTAAAGCGGGCATCGGTAAAATACAATTGCCTTACGTTATCGGGCGTGTCCAGCACTTGTATATCCATATCCGGGTAAGCAGGCCTCAAAAAGGCATACAATTGTTCCTGTAATTCTGTAGGGCTCATAAGGTTTTCAAAATACGGGTTTGTGTGCATTAAACCGCATGTGGGTTGTTTTTGTTGGGCCAAAGCTCCAGTCTATGCTTTGGCCCAAGGCAATAAACACCCCAAAAAATTATGTACCCGGCAGCAGGAATACTATTGGGCACCGGTTGCGTCGCACACTTGTACTGAAGCAACAATACTCGGCCACGGAGGCAAAATTCAAAATGCAGAATGCAGAATGCAAAATTCAAAATGCAGAATGCAGAATGCTGCAAGGCCCGCTGCGTTGGGCAGTGAAATAGAATGGCCAACTTTATCCTATAAGACTGGTACAGGATAGCCGAATTAACAAGAGAGCATTTGCAAATGCATCAAGACCCAAAATCCCGAAGGGATGATATGATTATAGCAATAAAACCGCAGCCAAAGTAAAACCCCGAAGGGGTGACATTTATGTCACCCCTTCGGGGTTGAATGCCCTTTGCTTTGTATCAAGGCTATAATCATATCATCCCTTCGGGATTAAAGACAAACTTCATTTGCTTGTTTGTAGTTGCTGCTTTGTGAATGATGGTACTGAACAAAAAATACTCAGCCACAAAGGCACGGAGGCACAAA
>JAESFG010000554.1_pt1 | contig 16589 bp, 17 predicted proteins | sample 9269371 | NCBI WGS metagenome assembly JAESFG01 (sample SAMN14506227, study PRJNA617093) | algae metagenome | isolation source: Aetokthonos hydrillicola CCALA 1050 (B3-Florida) and co-occurring... | place: USA: South Carolina | collected 2013-01-01 | reverse complement strand
GGTAATCAGTAAATCGGGCGGGGTAGTTTGTATGGCTTCCCAGGCTTTCAGGCCATCTGCAACATGTACAACCTCATAGCCTTGTAATTGCAATTGGTTTTTTAGGGCAACGCCAACACTTATGTCATCTTCTGCAATAACAATTTTCATGGGTATGGGTTTTAAGCGAAAGCACAAATTTAGGCAACCTGCTTATTGCTTGCTTTAGCGTATCCCATTTCTCTCATTAATAAATTGTTGGCTTTAAAAAAGCATACACGGGTATTGGCTATCAGTAATGCCAGTTGGCTAAGGTTGCGTATTTGCAGGCATAGTTGGGCAGCATCCAGCAGTTCTTCCATTTTGGGTATGTACACGGTTTGCAACACTTGCTGCAGGGTATGCATGGTGTTGGTAAGTGTTTCCCAATCGCCGGTATTAAAGCTGTCCTGCATAACGTCTATCAGGGCAGGTGCTGTTTCTGTAAACGCCTGTAAAATGGTTTTGCCCTCGTGGTTATCGGGCAGGCGGGTAAGGTCTACCAGTATTTCACCGTCTGTAAGCCTGTGCACTTTACCGTTATGGTGGTTGTTGAGCACCCGTGCAATTTCGGCATACAGGCCATCCAGTGTAAAAGGTTTAGACAGGTAGCCATCCATACCGGCATCAAAGCATTTCTGGTCTTCGCCTTTTAGGGCAAGGGCGGTCATGGCAATAATGGGTATAGGGCTTTTAAGTTGTGTGCGTATAACCTGTGTGGTTTGGTAGCCGTCCAGTTCGGGCATGTGTATGTCCATAAGCACTATGTCGTAATGCCTTTGGGCCATTAGGTCTAAAGCCTGGTTGCCATGCTCTGCAATGTCTATGCAACTGGCTTGAGAGCGTATCAGCAAATGCCTTACCAGCATTTGGTTAATGGCATTGTCTTCTACCACCAAAACACGTTTGTTTTGCAGGTTAGTATTTGCAGCAGTATCAGGGCTTTTCATGCACAAAATATTGGAACTGAACTATAACGCACCAACTGCGTTAAAAATTATGTAGCACAATAAAATTAATGTAGTTCTTTGGCTATTTTTTAACCGTTTTCATGCAACCATTTACTTTATTTTTGCCACTCTTGTACACTCAACAGTGTACTTAACTACCAAACAAATGAAGAAAACATTTCTACTGCTTTTCAGCCTGGCTACCATTTCAGCCGCTAACGCACAACAAATGCCGGCACCCAAAAAGAAAGTGATTGACCTGAGCGACCGCCCCGCAGACCACTTTGTAATTCAGTACGGATCAGATACCTGGCTCAATGCCCCCGATAGTGTAAACACCAAAGGCTTTAGCCGCCACTTTAACATGTACATCATGTTAGACAAGCCGTTTAAAACCAACCCCAAGTTTAGCGTAGCCTATGGCCTGGGTATTGGCAGCAGCAATATTTTTTTCGATAAAACGTATGTAGACGTAAAGTCCAACAGCTCTAAGCTGCCCTTCCGCGATGTATCCAACAGCAACTACTTTAAAAAATTCAAGTTAACCACCATCAGGCTTGAACTACCCGTAGAACTGCGTTTTTACAGCAAGCCCGAAACACCCGGCAGGTCTTGGAAAGGTGCCCTGGGTGTTAAAGTAGGTACCCTGTTAAAAGCCTACACCAAAGGCAAAAACCTGGTAGACAAAGACGGCAACACCCTTTACGGTACCGGTTATATTGCCAAAGAAAGCAACAAAAAATTCTTCAATGGTACCAGCGTAGCATTTACCGGCCGTGTAGGTTTCGGTGCTTTTTCGCTGCACGTTAACTACCAAATTACCAACGTAATCAAACAAGGTTTTGGCCCCGATGTTAAACCCCTTTCCATAGGTTTAACCATAAGCGGGCTGTAACTTTTGCCCCTATTATTTTAATAAGGCTGCCGGCAGGCGGCCTTTTTTTTAGCCCAACCCAGGCATTACCCGCTACAGGTTTTAGGAAACCAACTGTAGAAATGCTATGAAGCACCGGTTGCGTCGCACACTTCAGCAGCAGAGCCGTGTTTGAGGTTTAATGTTTAAAGTTTAAGGTTGCGTTTGTATGTAAACACTCCTTAAACTTGAAACAACCTTAAACGTTAGACCTTAAACTTAAAACCCCGCAGCTGCCCAAAGCATCCCCCATGAAGCCCGCTACACACAGGCAAATGAAGGATTAGGCAAACTTTCATCTTGTTCCCCAAAAAATTATTTGTGCCTCCGTGCCTTTGTGGCTGAGTATTGTTCCTTCAGACGAAGTGTGCGACGCAACCGGTGCCCAATCGTATTCCTGCTGCCGGGCACCTCATTTTTTGGCGGCTTTGCCTGTATCTTGCAGGCTCAAATATCCTGCGGTATGCATTACGAACTGCCCTATCCTTTTGTATTGAATATGTTGTACCCTGTAAGGCCAAGCATAAAAAAAGTGTTGGGTTGTTATGGGTTATACATGGGCAATAGGCTGCTGCTGTTGCTGCGTGACAAAGAAACCTCGCCCGAATACAACGGTGTATTGGTAGGCACCACACCAGAATTTTACCCTGAACTGCAACAGGAACTGCACAAAAGCTTTATGGATATTGACCTGGATGGCAGCCACAACAGCTGGATTTTTATTAGCGAAGACCTGCCCGATTTTGAGGCCAAAGTACAAAAAGCCTGTGCACTTATTAAAGCCCAAGACCAGCGTATTGGCCGTATATTATAACGCATTAACCGCAGCAATAGCGGTTTGCAAACGCTGCTCGTACCCACCGTTGATGCAGGTAAAAGGTACTGGCTGGTTAATGAGTATATCCTTGTAAATATTGTACAACTCGCGGCGGGGCTGCTCTGCAGGGTATTCCCGCAGTTCATCCTGCACCCAGGGCAGGTCTATATTGCAAAACAGGTAATGGGTATAACTGCGTTGGGGTATCAGGCTAAGTATTTCGGGGTGGCATTTGCCATATACAAACTCGCACCACACTTTCATTACGTACAAATCGGTATCAATAAATATATGCTGTTTACCGGCCTGTTGGGCTTGCTGTACGTATGCATCTTCTAAAGCCAGCTGGCCATAGGCAATGGTCAGCAAATCGTTATAGGTATAATGAATGCCATTTTGCAGCAGGTAGTCGCGGGCATATTCGGGGCACCAGATGGTATTGTAATGGGCAGCCAACTGTGTACATAAAGTGCTTTTACCGGTGCTTTCGGGGCCAATTACTACTATCTTCTTAATGCTTTGCATGGGCAGTCTTGTGTTTCCAGTTCAACAATCCTACAACGGCCATAACAAGCAGCACCAAAAATTGTACGCTGCTAAATACCAGTCCTTTTACAAAATACAAGGGTATAGAAGCTGTATTGGTAACCATCCACCAGTACCAGTGTTCTATTTTTTTGCGGGCCATCAGCAACATGCCGGTATAAGCGGCGGCGGCGGCAAAGGCATCGGCCCAGGGTATGGCACCGGGGGCAAAAGCCTGTTTAAAATAAGTGATGCCTGCAAACAACACCACATACATGCCCGCAAAAAAGCACAGTTGCCACAACCATTGGCTAGCGGTGCTGTAGGTAATATGGGCTATGGGCTGTTGCCGGCTGTTGTGACTGCCCCAAAACCACCAGCCATACACACTCATAATGGTGTAGTAAATGTTTACAGATGCCTCGCCGGGCAGGTGGTAAGCAAATGAAAGATAAGTGTATATAACGGTGCTTACCAGGCCTACCGGGTACACCCATATACTTTCGCGGCTGGAAAAAAAAACACTGGCAATGCCGGTAATCACGCCAACAAATTCTAATCTTGTGGTGTTTTGAATACCTGTTATCAATTGGTGCCAGAGCTCTGGTAAGGACATTGAAAAGTAATGATTTGTTCAAAGATAACATGCCGGGGTTTTGAATACCTTTCCAACACATTGTAAACCAAAAAATACACAAACATGATACGTAATGCAACTGCCGTATGGAACGGCTCTGGTAAAGAAGGCAAAGGCCAGCTTACTACCCAAAGCACTGTACTGAACCAGACACAGTACTCTTTCAACACCCGTTTTGAAGACGGTGTAGGTACCAACCCCGAAGAGCTGGTAGCAGCGGCCCATGCAGGCTGCTTTACCATGAAGCTGAGCTTTGTACTGGGTGCTGCAGGCTTTACACCCGAAAGCCTTGAAACCAAATGTGAAATAACATTTGAAAATGGTGCCATCACCAAATCGCACCTGATTGTACAGGGCAAAGTACCGGGTATTTCTGCCGAACAATTTCAGGAAAGCGTTAAAGATGCAGAGGCCAACTGCCCTATTTCCAAACTGCTGAACACAGCCATATCATCAGAAGCTACCCTGCTGTAACATCACTGGTATATTGATATAAAAAAGGCTGCCCTGTTGCAACAGGGCAGCCTTTTTAGTAAGTATTGATGTTGTTTATACAGCCTGCAACAATCGGTTATCGCTGCAAATGCTTTTAAGTATCATGTTGGTAAACAGGTGCAGGCGGCTTTCCATTTCTACAAAACGGTCTTGTACAATCAGCTCCATTTCTATACCACGCTGTGCACTGGAAATAATGACTGCCAGCACATCCAAATCATCTGCTTTGTATTGAAACTCGCCATTGCGAATGCCAAACTGTAAAATGTTTTTGAGTATAGACAGCTCCAGGTTATCGTACTGTACACGTATGGTATGCTGCAGGGCTTTACAGTCACGCATTTCGCCGATAACCACTTTGTACAGGTTAGCCATTTCTTTCAATAGCCTGAACTTGGTACTTAAAAAAACTTCCAGTTGCTTGTGTGCGGTCTCTTCCTTGTTTACGGCCTGTTGCAGGGTTCTAAAAATTTTGTCTTTCTCTTTTTGTATAACCGCGTCAAATATTTCTTCTTTGTTTTTGTAGTAATAATACAGGGTGCTTTTGCCTTTGCCTGCCTCGCGGGCAATATCTTCCATGGTGGTTTTTTGCAGGCCATAGTGCCTGAACAGTTGCGAGGCACTGTCCAGTATAGCGGCACGTATCATTTCGTCTTTACTCAGTATCATAACACATCAGCTTCTTGATAATGACTATACAGCTTTCTGCAGCTTTTGAATAAATTGTCTATAGCCTTTATTGGGCACCAGCAGTTTTTCGTACAATACAATGCCGGTTACCGCACAAATAATGCCTGCCACCACATCTAACACATAATGGTGGCTGGTATATACTGCTGCAAACCATATGCCCACCATTACGGTAGCAAACAATAGGTTTACTTTACCCAGCCTGTTTTTAATGCCATGGAACAACACAATGAGCGGGTAGGCAGAGTGTAACGATGGCATGGCTGCAAACACGTTTGAACTTTTGGCGTACATAGAGCTGAACAGGTTGATGCCAAAAAACTGGTCGAACCGGGCCAGGCCTGCCGTATTGCCGGGTGTGGCCGCATTAAAGCCAAAGCCATGCTGCTGTACATACCATGGTGGTGCGGCAGGGTAGCTGTAATACACCACAAAGCCTAGCAGGTTTACAAACAAAAAAGTTAATGCAAAGTGTAACGATTTTGTCCTGTCTTTAAAAAACAGCCATACGGTAAACAGCAAGGGTACGGGTACCCAGCACAGGTAAAACACACCGGTTAATACATCTAAAAAGCGGTTGTTGTGTTGTACAAAATACTCGTTGGGTGTTAGGGTTTGCCCACCTGTGGTAATGCCAAACAACGCTTTTTCTTTATTGTACAGGCTTTCTATATGCACATCGTTATAACGATAGTTGGGAAAAGCCTTCATGTAATCAAAGATGATCCAGAATACAATAAAGGGTGCAAAGCCAATAATTAGCCTGCGTGTAGGCAGCGAGGCATAATACATAAGGTGAAATACCGTAACCAAAAACAACTGATCGGTTTTGAAACCAATAAGCAGTTTGGATACCAGCAGGTACACCACCGATATAATAGATGTGGCAAGCAAATCTTTGCGGGTAAACAAAGCAGCCCACGGCGATTTTGCTGTTTCAGCAGGATGCTCCATGTTTACTTTTTCTTTGGAAAGTCAGACTGAAAAACTTTATCCCACAGCACAGAGCTTACACCGTAACCTTTAGAGGGGTCTTCGTAATGGTGCAGCATGTGGTGTTGTTTAATCTTCTTCATCAAATTGCTTTTGAAGTTGTGGTGGTGCATGGCATAATGCATCATATCGTACGCCAGGTAGCCTATTAAAAAGCCGGGGAAAAAGGCGTACAAATGGGCCTTGTCTGCAAAAAACAGGCTAAACAAAAAGTAAAAGCCCGCAGCCAATGGCAAGCTGGCCGATGGTGGCATTACCAGCCTCATCTTATCCCTGGGGTAATCGTGGTGCACACCATGAAATATAAAATGCAAACGCAAACCCCATTTAGATTTTGGCACAAAGTGAAACACAAAGCGGTGCAGCACATACTCTGTGGCCGTCCATACCAGCAGGCCCAGGCCTATATGGCCGGCAAACGACAAAGCGGTAATACCTGTTTTAAAACTCAGGTAAATAAAGTACCCAATTACGGGCACGTACACAAACAAAGGCACGCTAAAATGCACTTTAGACAAGGCTTCCATCCAGTTGGCCTTAAACATCCTGATAGACTCTTCAGAATTGGAAACAAAATTCTTTTTCATAAGAATGTAAGTTTAAATACAAACATGTTGTTTAAAGGTAACCCGCAGGCCCTGTAAGCTTTTTTTGGTAACCAACAGTAGGAATGCTATTGGGCTGTTGTTGCGTCGCACACTTCAGCGGCATAGCCGTGTTTAAGGTTTGATGTTTAAAGTTTAAGGTTGCGTATGTATGCAAAGTATACTACCACTGGAAACAACCTTAAACCTTAGACATTAAACTTTAAACCGTGCAGTTGCCCAGGGCATCTGCAGTACAAGAGTGCGACGCAACCGGTGCTTCATAGCATTCCTGTTGCCGGGTTCATAAAAAAGCCAAAGAGCAGTTGCGTGTAACAATGGCATAGCCACTGCCGGGTTTATATTTTCATACGCTCGGTAACCTGTTCGCCGGTGGCTTCTATGGTACCTTTCAGTTCTACATATTCTACATTGGGCGAAAACATGCTGCCGCCGTTGATTTTTACAAATATGCGGTGCAGTATGATTTCTTTGTTGTTGATGTTGGCGTATACGTGGTACTTTACATCGTGCCCCCTACGCATGTTCATTACATATTTTTTGTAGCCTGCAAAACGCAGCTCGTACTTATCGCCGCCTAATGCTTTGGCCTTAACGCCGTAGGCAAATTTTCTTTGAATGTAACTTAGTTCGGCCCTTTGGCCTTGCTCGGTATAACGTATCCAGTAAGTGCGTACGGGCTCGTCGGGGTCCAGGGCACCATCTTTGTAATTGAGCTCGCAAACAATGGTGTTGGTGTTGGGTGTTCTTTGCAGGTAAAACAACTGGTTGGGGTTACCTGCCGGTGTAGGAAACCCATCCTGCAATTTGCCCCTGCCCGAGGTACATACGATGAATAAAACCAGTGCTGCTACTACATGTTGATACTGCTTGTTTAAAAAACCTTTCATTTGGTGTTATTGCTTTTCTTTTAGGTCTAAAGCTTTTTTTGCGTCTGTTAATCTTTTTATAGCGGTTATGTTGGTTAGCACCGCCATAACGGTTATGGGTAAAGTAAATACGGTCATGGTTTCGAACACATGGTACTTAATGCCGGGTATAAACAGTTTATAGTCTCCGCCAATAAAAGAGTAGGTTACGCCGCAGGCAATGCCCGAAAGGCCAACCAGTACCACCCGCTCGGGCCTTTGCATAATGCCGCCTTTGTTTTGAATGCCCAGCCCCTCGCTGCGGGCACGGGTATAACTTACCATCATAGAGCCAATAAGGGCTATAAAGGCAAACAAAGAACTAAGGAAATAGTGGTGTGCCACCAGGTAATAACAAATACCCAGGAACATGACCATTTCGCTGTAGCGGTCTAACACAGAATCGAACAAAGCCCCAAAAGTAGAGCTCATGTTGCCTATGCGGGCTACCTGGCCGTCCAGCATGTCAAACAGGCCGGCAAACAATACCAGTGCACCTGCCCAGCCCACGTATTCCAGCTCGCCGCGGTTAGATTGTTCGGCACCTATGATGAATATGATGGCAACGCCAATATTCAATATTAAACCAGTGATGGTTACGGTATTGGGCGTAAAGCCTATTTTGATCAAGCCACGCACCAGCGGGTTGATTACTACATAAATACCTTTTTGCAAGCGGTCTCTCAGCGACTGTTTGGCCATATCCATCAACTAATTAAAAGTCAAATTTAATCCTTCCCCTGATACCCCACTTAGCAATATCGGGGTGGTCCAGGTAATTGAGCCTTTTTACAAAGTCTAAACGCAGCAGTTTAAAGATGTTCATTACACCTGCACTCAGTTCTATGTAAGGGGTTTTGCCCAGGCCATACGTGGTTTGTGCACCAGTTTCGGGGTCGGTAAGGAACCTATAAGTATCGGTTTTTAGCCGGGTTGTTTTCGTCGCGTACACTACCGTACAGGAATTTGGCGGTAATTACCTCCCTAAACTTCAGCTTTTTGAACAATGGTATTTTGTTAAAGATGAAGCCATTGAAATAGTGGTCTATGTTAACACCTACAGACCTATCGCTCACAAACTCCATAAAGTTCATTAGGTTATAAGAAGTTAGCTGGTACGAGAAGGTTTGGTTGGCCCTATGGATGTTCATTAAAGGATAAGGCACTTTGCCAAAGATGTAGGTACCCTCTAACGTAATATCGGTAAAGCCAAACTGCGATACATAAAAACGTTTAAAGATGTTGGCACTGATGTTATGGTAATTGTATTCACCATCAAACAAGCCTTTAACGCCGGCTATATAACGCAGGGTAAATATGGGGTACTTGTTAAATATGGGCGTACGGTACAGTTTACCCTGGTAGTATTGCTCTTTAGGTGCCCACCTGAAAGTGGCAGACAATTCGGTAGTTCTTAAAGCGGGTATCAGCTGGCTACCTGCCTGGGCTTTTTGATAAAAAATATCTCCGGCGGGCAATTGTTTCCAGCGTTTGATGCCAAAGTCGTACGAAACGTGGTCGCCAAACTCGTGTACATAGTTCATACGCCAGATATCGTTGTACAGCCATTTGCGGTTGTTACCACGTTTAAAGGAAAGCAACAGGTTATCTTCCTGTACAAACTGCAACTCCTGACCGGGAATTTTGGTGTCTTTCTGATAACTGAAACGCAGGTAATTAAGCGGGTAAGAATACACCGACTTTTTATTGAATGAGTAAGTGCCAGAAAGGAAATACTTCCATTTCTTATCCTTAAAACCATAGGCCAGGTATTCCTCTGTATAAAACACTTTGCTTAAACGTGTGGTACTGCGGCCACCTACCCTTAAGCGAAACCCTTCAATGGGTGTAAAGCTATAGAAGGTGCTTACGGGGCCAATTTCAAAAGGACCGGCCTGTTTGTAACCCGCCAATGCCAGGGTAAGTAAATCCATGAGGTTTTTGAAAGACTTCATGTTAACCAGGCTGTCAATGTTTTTGTACACCTTGCCCTCTACCTCGGTTAATGGCTGTGGCCTTTTGGCAATCCAGAAACTGTCGTTGGTGTTGGTGGTAAGGGTATCGTACACCATGGCAGAGCCCTGGTAAACGCTATCCGGCCCCTGGGTATTGATCTTGTAGTTTTTGAATAACACGGTACGTTCGCCAATGATACCGCCGGTGGCATCTTTTTTCAATGCAAACTCTGTTAAGGTATTGCTGAGTATGAGCCTGTAACGGCCATCCTCTCCTTTTTCGAACTGCTGGTTAACACGCAACTGCCTGGCCCAGTTGATGTTGGTGTTTTTGCCAATAGACATGTTTATTTTCTGTACGCCGTACTTACCATCAAGGGTAATGAACATGGTGCCTTTAAACAGCAGGTCGTTGGTATTGCGGGGATAAAAGTCCAGTTTAATAAGTTTGATATTGTCCTCTTCAATGGTGTCACGTATGTAATACATGTAAAAGGTGGGGCCCAGGTCTGCAATGGGGCTGAGGAACTGGTTGGTAAGCAGGTCAATATTGTCGTTGTAAATGTCTACATCCTGATACAAACGGCTGAGGTAACCGCTTACGCCGGCATTGTCAACAAAATCGCCCAGGTTTACTTTTTTGTTGCCCAATACGTAGGTTTTTTCCTTGTAAGGGCTTTTGCGAAAGTATTTCTGAGACAGGATTTCTTCCAGGTAAATGGGCAGTACAGATTTGCCTTCCAGCTTGGTGGTATCCTTGTTTTCAAGGATAAATTTATAGTTCCTGAAAATGCGGCTGTTCATCAGCTTTTCAGGCGTGTTCATTAAGGAGAGTTCCAGTTTTTCGTACTGGTCGTACTGAACATAATCGTAAGAAGTTACCCGGTTGTTTTTTTTGTTGTCAATCACTTTGCGGATCAGTTCAACAGCGGGGTTATCCTTGTTGCGGTATTTACCCCTTTTGGTAGATACGATTACTTCGCCAATTTCATCGGCACGTTCCATAATCACATCAATCTGCTGGTTTTTACCGGGTTCTATTTCTTTGGTAACTGTTTTATACCCTACGTAAGAAAAGATGAGGGTTTTAAAATTTTTGCTTACCGCTTTTATGGTGTATGTACCATCGGGCGAGGTAGTAACGCCCATACTGCCCTTAAAGTAAACACTTACATAAGGTATAGGCTGCAGGGTTACGGCATCTTTTACTACGCCTGTTACAACTGTTTGGGCCTTAATAGAAAACATACCCAATAAAACAATCAATACACTTAAAAAAAGCCGTTTCGAAGAAGACTTCATATCCATTCTGTTATTATTTCTTAAATACAAATTTTTTTTGGAGCACATAGTTATAGGTTATGGCAACAACGAGCGATACAAAAATTTTAGATGGTGCTAAACGCAGGCCGAGTGGCGGTTCGGTTAGCAAATGAACGCCGCCTGTATTTAATGCCAGGTTGCCCATCCATACCACAAAATATTTCCAGGCCTGGTGGTTTATTTTGCCTGCTTTAGATTCAAAAGCCCAATATCTTCCTATTAAAAAATTAATGATGCCACCCACTGTTGTGCCTATTGCACTTGCCCAGGCTTTGGGTATAGGAAAAACACTCGCCAAAACGATTGTGGTCAAAAAGTCGAAAAATGACGCTAGTAAAGATGATATGTTGGCTTTTATAAAGGTCACTCTAAAATTTTAGTTGCTATCAGTACCTGCATAAGGGCCCTGGCATAAATACCTGCCAGGTAATCATCGGCCATTACGCCCCAACCTTTGGGCAATTGCTCCATACGCCTGATGTACAATGGCTTAACAATATCAAAAAACCTGAACAGTATAAAACCTGCCAGCAGGTACTTCCATTGTACGGGTACAAAAAGCAGGGTTATAATCATACCGGCCACTTCGTCTATTACCACTTTACTGCTGTCTTTACCCCAAAAGGCATCTACCACGTTGCTTGACCAGGTGCCAAAGGTACAAATGGCTATGGCTATTAATACCGTAAAAAGCCCGTGGTAACCTGTAACAGGGAAAAAATACCATAAAACGCAAAAAACTGCTGCTGCAATGCTGCCACCGCCCTTGCCTATGTAGCCAATACCGCCAAAAGTGGCAATAAGTTTATGCAGTTGTTTCATTTTGTTTTGGTAATGAATGGGCCTTATTGTTGATGCGAGGCTTAAAAAATGCCTGCCTGCCGCCTAAGACACCTGCCGAAGCCATTACGCTGCTGCACATTTGCCCAATTATTTGTTACAGTACAAGTGTGCGACGCAACAGCAGCCTCATAGGTTTACTACAGCCCTGGCCCATAAAAAAAGCGTGGAGCGGTTAGCGTGTGGCGTTAAAAAAACCGGCTGATGTTGCCATCAACCGGTTTAATGTATGGGTTTACAGAGCTTCTACCACATCCTGGTAGTAATCCAGGCCCAGGTGGGTAATGAGGTCTTCGCCCATCATGTGCCTTAAAGTATTCTGTAATTTGATCAGTTGCTTAAAGATGTCGTGCTCTGCACGCAGGCCTTCGGCAGTTTGTGGCGACTTGAAGTAGAATGACAACCACTCTTGTATACCGCCCATGCCGGCACGTTTGGCCAGGTCAATAAACAGGGCAAGGTCTAACACGATGGGGGCTGCCAGGATAGAATCGCGGCACAGGAAATTGATTTTGATTTGCATGGGGTAACCCAGCCAGCCAAAAATGTCAATATTGTCCCAGCTTTCTTTGTTGTCGCCGTGCGGAGGGTAGTAGTTGATCCTGATTTTGTGGTACAACTCGCCGTACAAAGAAGGGTTTATGTCTGGCTGCAGAATGTCTTCCAACACGCCCAGTTTAGAAACTTCTTTGGTTTTAAAGTTGTCCGGATCGTCCAGCACATAACCGTCGCGGTTGCCTAAAATGTTGGTAGAGAACCAGCCACGTACGCCCAATGCCCTTGCATGCAGGCCTGGTGCCAGGATGGTTTTCATTAAGGTTTGGCCGGTTTTGAAATCTTTACCACCAATGGGGGTAGCGGTTTCTTTAGCCAGCTCAACAAAAGCAGGAATATCGCAGGTAAGGTTAGGGGCACCGTTGGCATAAGCTACACCCAGTTTAAGGGCAGCGTAAGCGTAAATCATGCTGGGAGAAATCAATGAGTTGTTTTCTTTCAAACCTTGCTCAAAGCTTTCTACGGTAGCGTGAACGGGAGCTTCCTCAATGTATTTTTCGGTAGAGCCGCACCATACCATTACTACGCGGTTGCAACCATTTTCTTTTTGAAAGTTTTCAATATCGGCAATTACGGCTTGGGCTAAATCCCATTTGGTAGCCGCTTCTTTAACGTGTGTGCCATCCAGGTTTTTGATGTAGGTTTTATCAAAAACGGCTTTCATAGGTTTAATGGCCTCCAGCTCGGGCTTGATGGCATTTAACAGAGAGGCATCCAGCACTTTGGCATTCATGGCTGCTTCGTACACATTGTCTTCATATACATCCCATCCGCCAAATACGATATCGTTAAGGCTGGCCAAAGGCACAAAATCTTTGATTTTGGGAAAACGGTTTTCCGTTCTTTTACCCAGGCGTATGCTACCCATTTGCGTTAAAGAGCCAATCGGTTCGCCCAGGTTCTTTCTCGCAGCTTCAACGCCTGCAATAAAAGTAGTGGCAACAGCACCTAAACCTGGTATCAGTATGCCCAGCTTACCTTCTGCCGGTAAAATTTGTTCTTTCATTGTATGCTTCTTTATTGTTAGAAATATTATTGCGTGTTTAATGTATGTTTTGTACTGGTTACCCGCTGCTTTTTTTGTCTTTTTTCAGGAGGTGAGCTGCATTGCAAAGCCCATCTTCTGTTGCGTCGCACACTTGTACTGCAGATGCTTTGGGCATCTGCAAGACAATAAGTCAGTAAGTCAATAAGTCAATAGGTCAATAGGTCAAGTATAAGCATCCTGTGTTTTACTTATTGACTTACTGACCAATGACGATATGACTTCCTTAAGTACAAGTGTGCGACGCAACCGGTGCTTCATAGTATTACTGCTGCTGGTTGCCACCCCAAAAAAAATTTGCCTTAGTAACCTGTTTCAAAAAGCTTGTTGTTTACGCCACTCACCATTCACCACTTACTTACTTTAGCCAGCCTTGCTGCTTATACCATTGCAGGGTTTCTTCCAATCCCTTCTGCAAATTGTACTGCGGTTGGTATTGAAGGTCTGTTTTGGCCTTGTCTATACTGCAGCACCAGTTAAGGGCCGCAAGTTCGTTAAGTTTTTCCTTATTCAGTGCAGGAGTTTGATTGGTGAACTTGTAAGTTTTTTCCAACACAACGGCCAGCAGTTTTACCAGGCCCATGGGCAGGTGAAAACGCCAGGCTTTTTTACCCAGCACGTTTTTGGTAATATCGGCCAGGGCGTAGCGGTTGTAAGACTGCCCGTCGCTAATATTATAGCTGCCTTTGCGTACGCCGCTAAATAAGGCAGTTACGGTAATATTGGCCAAATCTTTTACATATACAAAGCTCAGTTGCTGGTCTATACGGCCTATATAAGGGTCTAAACCGCGGCTTATGGACTTTAGTATAATGAATATATCCTTTTCTCTTGGGCCGTACACGGCGGTAGGCCTAAGGGTAATCAGCGGAATGTCAAGGTCTGCAATCTGCTGTTCGGCAACGCGTTTGCTGCGGCCGTAAGCGGTTACAGGCTCCAGGTTTTTGGTTTCGTTAATAAGGCCTTTTACGTTTAAAGGGCCTACGGCTGCAAGGCTGCTTAAAAACACCATTTTTTGAATGGTGCCAGCCTGTTGGGCGGCTTTAAAAAGGTTATAGGTATAACCAGCGTTAACGGCATCATAGTCTTGCTGGGTGCGGGCTTTGGTAATGCCTGCAGCATGTATGATAAAGTCGTAACGTTTTTCTTCCAGTTCTTTTTGCAGTGCCTCTATGCTGCGAAAATCAGGGTAGGTATATTGGATGGGTAAATGCTGTAAATGCTCAACATTGCTGCTTTTGCGAATGGCGGCAAACACTTCCAGGTTGTGGGCAAGTGCCGCTTCTATAAGGTGGAAGCCTACAAAACCGCTGGCTCCGGTTATCAGCACACGTTGCTTCATATTGATTTCTCGTAAATACGGTAAGTTTTGTACACTTTACCATTAATGCTTTCAATTCCTTTATTCATCATGTCGTTATGCTCCAGTATCCAAGACGCTTCAGCCCCGCGAATATTTTTTTCTCCGGCTTTTTTTATGATGGAAGCGTAAAAACAGGCTTCAATACCCAGTTTACGGTATCCGTCAATTACGCCCAGGGCCAGTACACGCAGGTTGTTGATTTTCTTTAAGCCAAAAAGGAGCTTAAAAATTCCAAAAGGAAACAATCTTCCTTTTTTAACCTTTCGCAGTACCTGGTTCAGGTCGGGTATGGCCAGTGCAAAACCAATTATTTGGCCTTCGTGCTGGGCAACCAGGCAAAAATCAGGGTCCAGCACCATTTTCATGTCTTTGGCCATGTAAGCAAACTCCGCATCGGTCATGGGTACAAAACCTAGGTTTTTATCCCAGGCTTTGTTGTACACTTCCTTCACTTTCGCTACTTCATTTTTGAAGTCTTTCATGTTGATGGGGCGTATGCTAATGCCTTTGCGTGTTAATCTTTGTAACAGTGCGTCCTGCAGTTTCAATGCCCTGTCGCTAACTGTAGCATGCGGAACATCGTACGCAAGTAAGTTTACTTTCTTTTGAAAACCATACTGCTCTATAAGGTTGATGTAGTAAGGCTTGTTGTAAGGCATCATTACTACCGGCGGTTGGTCAAAGCCATCTACCAAAACACCTACCGGTTCATTGGTAGATGGGTTAGCAGGGCCAATGACCGTATCCAGGCCTTTTGCTTTCAGCCATTTTTCGGCTTCTGCAAAAAGGGCATTGGCAACCTGTTGGTCATTTACGGCATCAAAAAAACCAAAGAACCCGTCTTTGGTATTGTTGAAAGTATTGTGATTGTTGTTGAGTATGGCAGCAATGCGTCCTTTTATTTCATTACCGTCGTAAGCCAAAAAAAGCTGTACGGTAGAATGGTCATGAAACGGGTGTTTGCCCGGTGACAGTAAGTCTTTCTGGGCAATAAACAGTTCCGGAACATAATTCTGATCCCCTTCATACAAATGGTGGGGAAAGTCAATAAAAGCGGCTAATTGTTGTTTGCTGCTTACGGGAACAATGGAGATCATAGTTCCTGCTTTTGGTTTACCTTTTTGATGTCCAGTTTTGCAGCCACTTTGGTAAGCTTGTCTACAGCTTCTTCAATTTGTGCAAATGTGTGGGTAGCCATCAAAGAGAAACGGATCAAAGAAGACTCTGGCGGAACTGCCGGAGAAACTACAGGGTTTACGAATATGCCATCTTCCTGCAGCATCTTTGTGAGCATAAATGTTTTGAAGTTGTCCCTAACATAAATAGGGATGATGGGGCTTTCTGTGTCGCCCAGGTCAAAGCCTTCTTCGTTTAACAACTTCATGGCGTAATTGGTATTGGCCCAAAGTTGTTCAATACGCTCAGGCTCGGCCTGAATAATATCCAGTGCAGCAATAACGCTGGCAACTGAGGCCGGAGGCATACTGGCACTAAATACCAGTGAGCGTGCTTTATGTTTCAGGTAATCAATAACGTCTTCATCGCCTGCAGCAAAACCACCCAGTGAAGCCAGTGATTTACTGAAAGTACCCATTATCAGGTCAACCTTGTCGGTAAGGCCAAAGTGGGAGGCTGTACCTGCACCAAATTCACCTATTACACCAAGGCTGTGGGCATCATCTACCATAATGTTGGCACCGTATTTATCAGCCAGTGCAACAATTTCGGGCAGTTTTACAATATCACCTTCCATGCTGAAGATACCGTCAACGGCAATCAGTTTCATAGATTCTTCCGGAAGGTTTTTGAGCCTTTGCTCCAGGTCTTCCATGTCGTTGTGGCTGTATTTGATACAGCGGGAGAAAGATAAACGGCTGCCATCTATGATGGAAGCGTGGTCGTATTCATCAAGAATCAGGTAATCATTGCGGCCTGTGATGCTGGATAATAAGCCCAG
>JAESFG010000553.1_pt1 | contig 16878 bp, 18 predicted proteins | sample 9269371 | NCBI WGS metagenome assembly JAESFG01 (sample SAMN14506227, study PRJNA617093) | algae metagenome | isolation source: Aetokthonos hydrillicola CCALA 1050 (B3-Florida) and co-occurring... | place: USA: South Carolina | collected 2013-01-01 | reverse complement strand
ACAGAATCAAAGTGCCAAACACAGAATCACGCCGCCCCGTCGCCGGGGAAGGCTAAATCAAAAGGCCGAGTCAATCCGTCGCAGTCAATATCTGTGCATCTACTAGTGCGAACGCAGGGACCCATACCGCGTTGTGCTCTCGGCTGAAACGAGACGGCTGGCATCTTGCAAAACATTGCCGTCACGGCGTATGGGTCCCTGCGTTCGCAGGGACGACGGCAGAGCAGGTTGTTTACGCCGGCGGATTGACCACCGTCTTGTCGCGGCCGAGCTGCTGCTCGCGCAGGAAGATGTAGATCCCCGCGCCGATGATGATGGCGGCGCCTGCCAGCGTCGAGAGCGACGGCACGTCGCCCCATACGGCAAATCCGAAAATCACCGCCCAGACGATCATCGAATATTGATATGGCACCACGACGCTGGCCGGCGCCAGTTTCAGCGAGCGGTTGATGCACAGCAGCGCGAAGACGGAGGTCACGCCGGCGAAGGCGAACAGGCCGAGGCTGCCGAGCGTCGGCGTCACCCAGCCGATCGGCGACATCAGCGCGCCGAGCACGAAGGTGCCGCCGAACTGCGTGGTGGTCAGCACGATGTCCGGCGTCGATCGCAGCGAGCGCGTGATCAGCATCAGGAAGGCGAACGACAGGCTGCCGCCGAGCGCGATCAGCGCCGGCCAGCTCACGGTCTGGGTCGACGGCCGCAGCGCGATCAGCACGCCGCCAAACCCGATCAGGATAGCGGTCCAGCGCCGCCAGCCGACGCGTTCGCCGAGCACGATACCCGACAGCGCGGTGACGAAGATCGGCGACGCCAGGTAATAGGTGATGACGTCGGCCAGCGGCAGATACACGGTAGCGAGAAAGAAGGCGGCGACTTCCAGCGTCGACAGCAGCACGCGGAGCAGCTGCAACCACGGCCGCTCGATATCGGAGAACTCGGCGCGCTGTTGCCAGATCACCGGCAACAGCACCAGCAGCGCCGCACAGGCGCGCAGCCACATCAACTGCCCGACCGAATAGGTCGCGACCAGGAACTTGCCGAGCGCATCGCCGAACGAGAATATGAAGATCGACAGCAGCATCAGCCCGATGCCGGCCAGCCGCGCCGAGCGCTCGTCGTAGGTTGAGATCTTGGCGAACAGGCCCATGGCGTTTCCAGCGATTTCTGTGTCATGGCCGGACATAGCCGTCCCTAAGGACGGCGTCGCTACCGCTCGCCTATGCCCGGCCATCCACGTTCTTTGCGCGCTGTTTTAAGGACGTGGATGCCCGGGACAAGCCCGGGCATGACGAATTGAACGAATTGCCGCAGCCCAGCCGCTGCGATAGCGATATCCCTGACAGGAAACGGCAGGAAACGGCATGACCGAGTTCGACCCCGCAACGCACCGCATGGTCAGCGAACAGCGCTGGTTTGAGGATTTCGTGCTCGGCGAGCGCTTTGTGATTCCGGGCCGAACCCAGACCTCGGCGGTATTCGCCGCCTTCCAGACCGCGAGCGGCGATACCCATCCGATCCATTACGACGTCGAATATTGCCGCGCCCGCGGCATGCCGGACCTGCTGGCGCATGGTTTTCAGACGCTGGTGCACACGGCGCCCGGCGCCGGGCTGTTTCCCTATGTCGTCGAGGAATCGCTGGTCGGTTTCCTCGAACAATCGAGCAGGTTCCTCAAGCCGGTCTATGCCGGCGACACGCTCTATCCCGCGCTGGAAGTCACCGAACTGGTGCCCGGCCGCAGCACCGGCGTGGTGACGCTGCGCTCCACCGTGTTCAACCAGCGCAAGGAGCTGGTGCTGGAAGGCCTGCAGAAGTTTCTGGTGCGGCGGCGGCCTGGGCAGCCGAAAACGCCCGAATATTAAGGCTTTTCGCCGATAGGGGGCGGCTTGAGGGTTGCCGCAACGGCCCCCCTGCCCTACCTAGTCCCCATGAAATTCCTTGACGAGGCAAAGGTCTATATCCGCTCCGGCGACGGCGGCAACGGCTGCGTGGCGTTCCGGCGGGAGAAGTTCATCGAGTTCGGTGGACCTTCCGGCGGCAATGGCGGCCGCGGCGGCGACGTCATCGTCGAGGTGGTGGACGGACTGAACACGCTGATCGACTATCGCTACCAGCAGCACTTCAAGGCGCAGAAGGGCACCAATGGCATGGGCAAGGACCGCCATGGCGCCAACGGCAAGCCGATCGTGCTGAAGGTGCCGGTCGGCACGCAGATCTTTGACGAGGACCGCGAGACGCTGATCCACGATTTCACCGAGCTCGGCGAAAAGTTCGTGCTGGCCGAAGGCGGCAATGGCGGGTTTGGCAACGCCCATTTCAAGTCCTCGACCAACCGCGCGCCGCGCAACGCCAATCCCGGCCAGGAAGGCGAGGAGCGCTGGATCTGGCTGCGGCTGAAGCTGATCGCGGATGCCGGCCTGGTCGGCCTGCCCAATGCCGGCAAGTCGACCTTCCTCTCCGTCGTCAGCGCGGCCAAGCCGAAGATCGCCGACTATCCGTTCACGACGCTGCACCCGCAGCTCGGCGTGGTGAACGCGCAGGGCCGCGAGTTCGTGCTCGCGGATATTCCCGGCCTGATCGAAGGCGCGCATGAAGGCGCGGGGCTTGGGGACCGCTTCCTCGGCCATGTCGAGCGCTGCCGCGTGCTGCTGCATCTGGTCGACGCCACCTGCGAACACGCCGGCAAGGCCTACAAGACGGTGCGGACCGAACTCGAGGCCTATGAGGGGCACCTCGCCGACAAGATCGAGATCGTCGCGCTGAACAAGATCGACGCGGTCGCGCCGGATGAGCTGAAGAAGCAGCGCGATCGCCTGAAGCGTGCGGCGAAGAAGACGCCGCTGCTGCTCTCGGCCGCGACCGGCGAAGGCGTGCCGGAAGCACTCAAGGCGCTGGTCGAGGTGATCGGCGAGGCGCCGGTGTCGCTGAAGGCGAAGGCGGGGCAGGAGCCGTGGGCGCCGGTGACGCCGCCGCAGGGCTGACCCGCACCTGACCGGCCCGCGCCGCCACTTCCAAATCGCGCAGCTGCCGCGTATTGCTTCCCGACATTCCTTTCATTCGACCGCACCATGAAACGCCCCGCGCTGAAGAACTTCCGCCGCATCGTCGTCAAGGTCGGCTCCTCTTTGCTGATCGATTCGGACGCGGGCGAGGTGCGCGCGGCGTGGCTGGCGGCGCTGGCGGCCGACATTGCCAGACTGCATGGCGAGGGCCGCGACGTGCTGGTGGTGTCCTCCGGCTCGATCGCGCTCGGCCGCAGCCGCCTCAAACTGCCGCGCGGCCCCTTGAAGCTGGAAGAGAGCCAGGGCGCCGCCGCGGTCGGCCAGATCGCGCTGGCGCGGATCTGGTCGGAGGTGCTCGGCGCGCACGGCATCGGCGCCGGCCAGATCCTGGTGACGCTGCAGGACACCGAGGAACGCCGCCGCTATCTCAATGCCCGCTCGACGATCGCAAAGCTGCTGGAATGGCGCGCGGTGCCCGTGATCAACGAGAACGACACCGTCGCCACCAACGAAATCCGTTACGGCGATAATGACCGCCTCGCCGCCCGCGTCGCCACCATGGCGAGCGCCGATCTGCTGATCCTGCTGTCCGACATCGACGGCCTCTATGACGCGCCACCCGGTGCCAATCCGGACGCAAAGCTGATTCCGATCGTGGAGTCCGTGACCTCGGAAATCGAGGGCATGGCGGGCGCGGCCGAATCCGAACTGTCGCGCGGCGGCATGTACACCAAGATCGAGGCGGCCAAGATCGCGACCACGGCGGGCACGCATATGCTGATCGCCTCCGGCAAGATCGAGCATCCGCTGCGGGCGATTGCCGATGGCGGCCGCTGCACCTGGTTCCTGACGCCCGCGAATCCTGTCACCGCGCGAAAGCGCTGGATCGCGGGCTCGCTGGAACCGAAGGGCACGCTGACCATCGATGCCGGCGCGGTCGCCGCGTTGCGCGCCGGCAAGAGCCTGCTGCCGGCCGGCGTGATCCGGATCGACGGCCAGTTCGCCCGCGGCGACGCCGTCGTGGTGCGCGGCCCGGACACCCACGAGATCGGCCGCGGCCTCGTCGCCTATGACGCTGAGGATGCCGAGAAGATCAAGGGTCGCTCCTCGCCGGACGTGACGGCGATCCTGGGCGTCTCAGGGCGGGCCGCGATGATCCATCGGGATGATCTGGTGGTGGGCGGGGCGAGATCGACCGATCCCGGATAGGCTTCACGCCATATCGTCGGCGTCGATGTCCTGGTGGCCGTGCATCACGCGGATAACCACGACGCCGTCAGGTACTGGCTGGTAGAAGATAATGTAATTTCCGACGGGGAAACTGCGCAGGCCCGGCATCAAATCGTCTCTTGCGCGTCCGCCATGTGGCATCTCCGCCAACATGTCGAAAGTAGATTCGATACGCTCAAGCCAGGTATTCGCGGTTCCCGGACTATCGTGGGCAATGAAATTATAGATCGACGTCAGGTCGATCTCGGTCTGCGGACTTTTGCGCGCCCTATTCGGCATTCTGGTCGGCATTCCTGGCCGCCAGACGCTTACGTCCCTGAGCCTTGATCCGTTCAAACATGTCACCGACCTCCTCCGCCGGCCCGCTGTCGATCCCCTTCTGGATTTCGGCGCGCAACACTTCGAGCTTTATCTTGCGCCGCTCTTCGCGCTCTTCGACGAGCCGCAGCCCTTCGCGCATGACCTCGCTGGCGGTCGAGTAGCGGCCGCTCTGGAGCAGGCTGTCGATCATGTCCTCGAAATGTTTGCCGATGCTGTAGCTGGTGGCCATGAGGGACTCCGGATATCAAAAAGTGATACTTAATGATATCTCAGCCACTTGCGAGATTGAGGTATTAAAACACCTCTTAGCATGGATTTTCGATGAGCATGTTCGGGCGCCCTGGCGCGCCCTCCCGGTTCCGGACCTCGCAAACGAGGGATTTCCGTGCTAGGACATGGCCTTAACTTCAGCCCGAGAGTTCCGATGACCGCCCCTCTGAAGGCAATCGACGGCACTGCCGATCTGCCCGCCTTGATGACCGACCTCGCCGCCCGGGCGCGCGCTGCCGCGCGCCTGCTGGCGCTGGCGCCGCCGGAGCAGAAGAATCGGGCGCTGGAGGCGATCGAGCGGGCGATCCGCGCCAATGCGCAGAAGATTCTGGCAGCCAATGCCGAGGACGTCGCGGAAGTGCGCGCCGACGGCGCCACCTCCGCGTTCCTCGACCGCCTGACGCTGACGCCGGCCCGCATCGAATCCATGGCCGATGGCGTCGCCACCGTGCGCGGCATCGCCGATCCCGTCGGCACCGTCACCGAGAGCTGGCAGCGGCCGAACGGCATGACCATCGAGCGCGTGCGGGTGCCGCTCGGCGTGATCGGCGTGATTTTTGAGAGCCGCCCCAACGTAGCGGCGGATGCCGGCGTGCTGTGCCTGAAGTCCGGCAATGCGGTGATCCTGCGTGGCGGCTCCGACAGTTTCCGTTCCTGCCGCGCCATCCACGACTGCCTGGTGCAGGGCCTGCGCGAGGCGGGCCTGCCGGAGGCCGCGATCACGCTGGTGCCGACCCGCGACCGCGCCGCCGTCGGGCTGATGCTGTCGGGCCTGAACGGCGGCATCGACGTGATCGTGCCGCGCGGCGGCAAGAGCCTGGTCGCGCGCGTCGAGGCCGAAGCGCGCGTGCCGGTGTTCGCGCACCTTGAAGGCGTCAACCACGTCTATGTCGACCGCTCGGCGAATCTCGACATGGCGAAGTCGATCGTGCTGAACGCCAAGATGCGCCGCACCGGGGTCTGCGGCGCGGCCGAGACGCTGCTGGTCGATCGCGCCGCTGCTGCGACGAAATTGAAGCCACTGGTCGAAATGCTGATCGAAGCGGGCTGCGAGGTACGCGGCGACGACGCCGCGCAAAAGATCGACGCGCGGGTGAAGCCGGCCGCAGACGACGATTGGGATACCGAATATCTCGACGCCATCATCGCCGCGCGGGTCGTCGACGGTGTGGATGGCGCGATCGCGCATATCCAGAATCACGGCTCGCGCCACACCGACGCGATCGTGGCCGACGACGCCAAGGCGGCCGAGAAATTCCTCAGCGAGGTGGACTCCGCGATCGTGCTGCACAACGCATCGACACAATTTGCCGACGGCGGCGAATTCGGTTTCGGCGCCGAGATCGGCATCGCCACCGGAAAATTCCACGCCCGCGGGCCCGTCGGCGCCGAGCAACTCACGACGTTCAAATATCGCGTTCACGGCACCGGGCAGACGCGGCCGTGACCCCGAGCCGGCGCGCGTGGTGATTCGGTCGATGCCGCCACAAACCGCCGCGCAGGCGATTCCGTTTCATACCAACGGCATGCGCATCGGCCTGCTCGGCGGCTCGTTCAATCCGCCGCACGCGGCGCATCGCGCCATCAGCCTGTTCGCGCTGAAACGGCTGAAGCTCGACCGCGTCTGGTGGCTGCTGACACCGGGCAATCCGCTCAAGGACAATGGCCAGCTCCACGGCCTTGCCGAACGCGCCCGCGCTGCACGCGACGTCGCCGACGATCCGCGCATCGACATCAGCTGTCTCGAAGCTGTCATCGGTGTCAGGTACACGGTCGATACGATCATCCATCTGCGCCGCCGCGTCTCCGGCGTGCATTTCGTCTGGATCATGGGCGCCGACAATCTCGCGCAATTCCATCGCTGGCAGAACTGGCGGCGCATCGCCGCCGAGGTTCCGATTGCCGTGATCGACCGTCCGCCGCAGAGTTTCCGCGCGCTTGCCGCCCCTGCCGCGCAGGCCCTGGCGCGCTATCGGCTGCCTGCCAATCAGGCCGCCCTGCTCGCGGATCAACATGCGCCCGCCTGGGTTTTCCTCACCGGCATGAAACTGAACCTGTCGTCCACCGGACTGCGGAACCCGGACGGCAGCTGGAAGGCGGAGAAGTGACAATTCGGCTCGAACCGGCAGGCGGGATTTACTGGAATATTGAAACCATTAACCCCACATGCCTAATATGGTGGGCGGACGCCACGGATTCGGCGTTCGCGATACAGTGAAAGGAATGGTCCCTGGCCACACCTGTATTGTCCAAGTCTGTTTTACCAAAGGCCCCTGGCAAGGCTTCGACCGGCAAGGCTCCTACTGACAAGGTTGCCGGCATCAAGGCCAAGCCCGCCAAGACCCCGCGTAAAACATCGACCGAAGCTGCGGCCTTGCAGGCGCAACCCGACGCCGACAAGACGCTGAACCTGATCCTCTCCCGCCTCGACGATATGAAGGCGGAAGAGACGGTCACCATCGACCTTCGCGGCAAATCGGCTTTTTCCGACTACATGATCGTGACGTCAGGCCGGGCCAACCGGCATGTCGGCGCGATCGCGGAAAACGTCACCAAGGCGCTGAAGGAAAACGGCATCAAGAACATCCATGTCGAGGGCTTGCCCAATTGCGACTGGGTGCTGATCGATTCCGGCGATGTGGTCGTGCACGTGTTCAGGCCCGAGGTGCGCGAGTTCTACAATCTCGAACGGTTGTGGACGCAGAACCCGGCGGCGGCGGCGATCTGAATTATCGGCCGGTGAGAACCCGGCCGAGGCGTGTGTGGTATGCTGGCGCGCGCCGAGCGCGCCGGCCGGAAAGTTCACCCCGGAAACAGCATTCATGCGCCTCCTCGTCGTTTCCATCGGCCGGTTGAAACAGGGACCGGAGCAGGAGCTGGCCGAACGCTATCGCGAGCGCTTCGAGGATATCGGCCGCAAGCTCGGCTTTCGCGGCCTTTCGGTCCATGAAATTCCGGAAAGCCGCGCGCGCGACACCGCGACCCGGATCGCAGAGGAAGCGGCGGCGATCGCGGCGCTGATCCCCGAAAAATCGATGCTGGTGGCGCTGGACGAGCGCGGCAGGAACATCGACAGCGCGGCGTTCGCGCGCCAGCTTGGCGCGTGGCGCGACGAGAGTATCGCCAGCACGATTTTCGCCATTGGCGGCGCGGACGGACTTTCGCCTGATTTGCAGCGCAAGGCCCGCCTGCGCATCGCGTTCGGCGCGGCGACCTGGCCGCACCAGATGGTGCGCGTCATGCTGCTCGAGCAGATCTACCGTGCCGGCACGATACTGGCCGGACACCCCTATCATCGTGCGTAAGGCACGGTGACGCGGGCGTGAATAGCGCCTAAAAGCGACCCCGATGCGTTCAACGCGACACATGCACTCCCCGGATACCACAGGCCGCGGCCCGAAACGGCGGGCGCCGGTCGCGCTTGCCCTGCTGGTGTCGGCAGGCTTTGCCGCCCTATCGCTCTCGCCGGCGGTAGCGCAATCCGCCGCCCCGGCGCCGCCGGTTTCCCCCGAAGCCATCAAGCAGCGCGAGGAGGAACTGGAGGCCACGCGCGACCAGCAGCGCAAGGCAGCCGAACTGCAGCAAAAACTGAAGGCCGAGATCGCGGCGATTGGCCAGGACCGTTCCAAGCTGAATCAGCAGCTGATCGATATCGCAACGCAAGTGCGCGGCTTCGAGACGCGCATCGGCGAGACCGAAGGCCGCCTTCGCCCGCTGGACAACCGTGAGCAGCAGCTCAGGGCTTCGCTCGATTCACGCCGCGCCGAAATCGTCGAGGTGCTGGCGGCGCTACAGCGTGCCGGCCGGCGCACGCCGCCGGCGCTGCTGGTGCGGCCCGAGGACGCCCTGCAATCGCTGCGCACCGCGATGCTGCTCGGAGCGGTGGTGCCGGAGTTGCGCGGTCGCGCGGAGAAGCTCGCGGCCGATCTCGGCGAACTCGTCAATTTGCGCAAGACCATCGCGGCCGAACGCGACATCCTGGCGCGCGACCGCGACCGGCTGAAGGAGGATTCGGTCAGGCTGGCGGCGCTGGTGGAAGAGCGGCAGCGCAAGCAGAGCGCGATCGAAAAGGATGTCGAGGCCGAAGGCGCACGCGCCATCGGCCTGTCGAAGCAGGTCGAGGGCCTGCAGGGCCTGATCACCAAAATGGAGCAGGACCTGAAGAGCGCGGCCAAGGCTGCCGCAACGGCCAGCCTGCAAGGCGCCCCGGCGGCCCCCGGCGGCAAACCCAATCTCGGCGCGCTGAAGGACCCCGCCCGGCTGAGCCCGGCCATCGCCTTTGCCTCGGCCAAGGGCCTGTTCGCGTTTCCGGTTAACGGACGCAAGATTCGCGAGTTTGGCGGTTCCGACGGCGCCGGCGGCGTGGAAAAAGGCATTTCCTTGGCAACAAAAGCCGGCGCGCAGGTCACAACCCCGTGTGACGGCTGGGTTGTTTACGCCGGACCCTTCCGTAGCTACGGACAACTCTTGATCCTCAATGCCGGTGGCGGGTATCATGTCCTGATCGCCGGGATGGAGCGCATTTCGGTAAACATCGGCCAGTTTGTTCTTACGGGAGAGCCGGTCGCGACCATGGGGACGACGTCCCAGGTCGCATCCATTCTCGCGACGACCGCGAGCCAGCCGGTGCTCTACGTCGAGTTCCGCAAAGACGGCACTCCAATCGACTCAGGCCCATGGTGGGCCGCAAATGAAGGCGAAAAGGTCCGCGGATGATGCGCAAGACTTCTGTAATTCTTCTCAGCGCCGCCACCGGTGCGGCTTTGACGCTCTTCGTGACGCAGCCCCGTTCGGTGCTGCTGGGATCGAGCGCGCGGGCGGCGACCTCCGATACCTATCGCCAGCTCAACCTGTTCGGCGACGTGTTCGAGCGCGTGCGCAGCGACTATGTCGAGAAGCCCGACGACTCCAAGCTGGTCGAATCGGCGATCTCGGGGATGCTGGCAGGGCTCGATCCGCATTCGAGCTACATGGACTCCAAGAGTTTTCGCGACATGCAGGTGCAGACCCGCGGCGAGTTCGGCGGGCTCGGCATCGAGGTCACGATGGAAGACGGCCTGATCAAGGTGGTGTCGCCGATCGACGACACGCCGGCATCGAAGGCCGGCATCATGGCCAACGACATCATCACCACGCTCGACGACGAAGCCGTGCAGGGTCTCACCCTGAACCAGGCGGTCGAGAAGATGCGCGGCCCGGTCAACACCAAGATCCGTCTCAAGATCATCCGCAAGGGCTCCGACAATCCGATCGAGGTCACGCTGGTACGCGACAACATCCGCGTCCGCTCGGTGCGCGCCCGCGTCGAGCAGGACGACATCGCCTACATCCGCGTCACCACCTTCAACGAGCAGACCACCGAGGGCCTGAAGCGCGAGATCGGCAATCTCTCGAATCAGATCGGCGACAAGCTCAAGGGCTACATCATCGATCTCCGCAACAATCCGGGCGGCCTGCTGGAGGAAGCGGTGACCGTTTCCGACGCCTTCCTGGAGCGCGGCGAGATCGTCTCGACCCGCGGCCGCAACGCCGAGGAAACCCAGCGCCGCGCGGCGCATTCGGGCGACCTGACCAAGGGCAAGCCGGTGATCGTGCTGATCAACGGCGGCTCGGCCTCGGCCTCCGAAATCGTCGCCGGCGCGCTGCAGGACCACAAGCGCGCCACGCTGGTCGGGACGCGCTCGTTCGGCAAGGGCTCGGTGCAGACCATCATCCCGCTCGGCAGCGGCAACGGCGCGCTGCGGCTCACCACCGCGCGTTACTACACGCCGTCCGGCAAGTCGATCCAGGCCAAGGGCATCGTGCCCGATATCGAAGTGCTGCAGGACGTACCGGAGGAATTGAAGGCCCGCACCGACACCAAGGGCGAAGCCTCGCTGCGCGGCCATCTGAAGAACGACGGCGACGAGAAGACCGGATCGCAGTCCTACGTGCCGCCGGATGCCAAGGACGACAAGGCGCTGAAGACCGCGGCCGACCTGCTGCATGGCATCAAGTCGACGGCGACCGCGGCTCCCGCCACCGGCGACAAGGCCGCCGTCGACAAGCCGGCGACCAAGGCCGCGAACTGATCGGCTTCGGCGCGACCGTATCGGGAAAGAGGGCGGCCTTCGGGTCGCCCTTTTTGCTGGCAGTGGAAGACGCGGGCACGCCGGCCGGGGACCGGGTTTGACCGACCTGCCTCGGTCCAGCCCCGGCGTGGTATCGTCGACCCCGGTGATTCGGGGAGGTCCATGACGGAAATGACCGACGATCTGAGCACGCCGCTCGGACAGAATAAGGCGCGCCGCAAGCGTCGGTTCCGGCTGCCGTTCACAGCGATGCAGGCGCTCGCGGTGCTGCTGGGCCTGTTCCTGGTCGCCTTTCTCAGCGTCGCGCTTTTCACCGACAATCCGTTCGGCGGCGAGCCGACCGTCCGCATCGCGCTGCGCCAGCCCGCGGACGGAAAGGCTGCTTCGACCGGCTCCGAAAAATCCGAACCGGCCGCGAAATCGACCCCGCCGGCGGCGGGCGGCGACAACAAGACCGTCACCATCATCGATGGCTCGAGCGGCAAGCGGCAGGATGTCGTGATCGGCGGCGACGCCTCCGACAGAGCGGGCGCAGAACCCGTTGCCGCGGCGCCGATGACCGGCATCGACCAGCGGCTGCTGGAGAAGTCCCGATACGGGATGATCCCTGTCGTGGCCGACGGGCTGAAGCCATTCACCGTCTACGCGGCCGACGCCGACCGCGCCATGGCCGCGAGGATGCCGGTGATCGCCATCGTCGTCGGCGGGCTCGGGGTCGGTGCCGCCAAGACGACCGATGCGATCATGAAGCTGCCGCCGGCGGTGACGCTGGCCTTCACGCCTTACGGCGCCGACCCCGCCAAGCTCGCCGAGCGGGCACGGGCACAGCGCCACGAGATCCTGCTGCAGGTTCCCATGGAGCCGTTCGACTATCCCGACAACGATCCCGGCCCGCAGACGCTGCTCACCTCCCTGACGGCGGAACAGAACATCGACCGATTGCACTGGCACCTGAGCCGGTTCCAGGGCTATGCGGGGATCGCCAATTTCATGGGCGCGCGTTTCACCGCCGCCGACGCCGCGCTGCAGCCGGTGATCCGCGAGGCCGCCAAGCGCGGGCTCGGCTATCTCGACGACGGATCCTCGCCGCGGAGCACGGCTCCGGCCCACACGGCGGCCCAATCGATGCCGTTCGCCAAGGCCGATTTCACCATCGATGCGGTGCCGACTGCTGCCGAAATCGACCGGACATTGGTCAAACTGGAGACGCTGGCCAAGGAGCGCGGGATGGCCGTGGGCGTCGCCTCGGCTCTGCCGGTTTCGATCGACAGGCTCGCCACCTGGATCAAGACCCTGGACAGCCGGGGCGTTTTGCTTGTGCCATTGACAACGGCGATGCTGAAATCAAAATCAGGCTAGAGCATGGTGCGGAAAAGTGGAAACCGGCTTTCCGAAAAGATCACGCTCGAACTGATACCGTCAGGCCGATGGCGCCGATCCGTCGTTTCCCGGACAGCGCCGGACAGAACCGTCCGCGAGTGGCCTTGATGCAAGCAAGGGAAGCGTGAGGGACATGGCGCGGTACGAGGACCTGCCTTACCGGACTTGTGTCGGCATGATGCTGATCAACGCGGCCGGGCTGGTCTTCATCGGCCGCCGCGCGGGCGGCATCGAACATGTCGACGATACCCATGTCTGGCAGATGCCGCAGGGCGGCGTCGATCCCGGCGAAGACACCTGGGAAGCGGCGAAACGCGAACTCTACGAGGAGACCAGCGTCCGCTCGGTGGAGAAACTCGGCGAAGTTCCGGATTGGCTGATCTACGACATTCCGCGCACGGTCGCCGGCCGCGCCTGGAAGGGCCGATACCGCGGCCAGCGGCAGAAATGGTTCGCGGTGCGCTTCACCGGCAAGGACGCCGAAATCAATGTTTCGAACCCGGGCGGCGGCGGACACAAGGCCGAATTCATCAACTGGCGCTGGGAGCCGATGAAGAACCTCCCGAACCTGATCGTGCCGTTCAAGCGCCCGGTCTATGAACGCGTGGTCAAGGAATTCTCCAGCCTCGCCGGTGAGTAGCCGACGCGCGCTCAAGGCATTGGCCCGTCATTCCGGAGCATGCGAAGCATGGACCGGGAATCGCGAGGTTCCGGCCTGGCGCTCCAGCGGCCCTTGCGATGACGGAGACTGAGGATGTCCGAAAAACCCTATCGTCCCAACGTCGGCATCGCGCTGTTCAACGCCGCGGGTCTGGTGCTGATCGGCCGACGCTTTCGCGACGATGGACCGGAGATCATTCTTCCCGGACTGGAATGGCAGATGCCGCAGGGCGGCATCGACGCCGACGAGAACCCGCGCGACGCCGTGATGCGCGAACTCTGGGAAGAGACCGGCGCGCGCGACGCGGAATATCTCGGCGAGACCGGTTGGACGACCTACGAATTTCCGCCCTATGCCGGACCACCGACGCACCGCCTCGCCCGCTTCCGCGGCCAGCGACAAAAGTGGTTCGCGCTGCGCTTCACCGGCCGCGACGAAGACATCGATCCGCTGACGCCGCGCAACGGCCAGCCGGCCGAATTCGATTCATGGCGCTGGGAACATCTCGATCGCGTCGCCGATCTCGTGGTGCCGTTCCGGCGCGATGTTTACCGGATGGTAGCCCGTGAATTTACGGGGTTCGCACGGTAAGGCTTGCATGATGCCGTTGCGGTGGCGATAAATCCGCCGCGACGCAATCGGCAAGCGCGAACCTTTTGCGTCCTGTGCAGACATACGAACTCACCCCTTGAATAATCCGCGCTGTTCGGTGTCTTGCCTCGCATGATGGAAGTGACTGTATCCAAGCGCCGCCGCAGCTGGGAGTGGCGGGTGCACGATCAAAACGGCACGCTGCTCATGCATGGGCGTGAGCGCAGCCGTGCCGAGGCCCGCTACCAGGGGAACCGCAGCCTGTTCCTTCTGCTGGCTGCCGGGCGGCGCCCGAAACCGTTCAGGCCCGCCGCGCCTTCGCCGACAATCGATCCATCGGCTTCCGGCACCAGCAAGTCGTGGTCTAGTTAGGCCCGACGGCAAACGGGCCGATCGCGATCACCTTGCACTGGCTGTCGCGTTTGGCGCATTCGGCGAGCGCGGCATCGACCGCCGCCTGCTCGGTCGCGCCCTTCAATCCCAGCCCCGCGCGACCCGCCGCGCCGGTGGCGACCGCGCTCCAGCTGCCCGATGCATCCGCGAGCCGGCGCATGACGTCGTCGCGCGCATCGGCGGCGATCGCCGGGTTGCCGGCGGCCTTGAAGAAGCCGGTGACCTTCAGCGAGCCCGGCAAAGGCACGACGAACTGATCGTTGAGCGCAACGATCGTGCAGGGAACACCGGCGATGGCGCCGCAGGACTCCAGCGCGCGGCGCACGGCTTCCTCGACGCTGTCCAGCGCAATGACGAAGAACAGCGCGCCGCCCGGCCCCAGCGCCACCGCCTTGTTCTTGCGCGCCGGGACATAGACGGTTTCCAGCCTGGCCTTGCTGGCGTCGCGGGCGAGCGGGGTGTTGCTCGCGACGAAGGGCTGCGCGATCGCGGCATCTTGCCGGAGCCATGGCATCGGCGGCATCGGCGGTCGACCGTGCGGGTACACGATGGTCTCGCCCACCGCGTACAGCTCGCATTTGCGCGGCGACTGGGCGGTGTCGGCGCGCTTCTGGCATTGCTCCACCGCCGCCGATTTCGCGGCCTCCTCGCTCGGCTGCGCCGTCACAAAGGCAGAGAAGCCGCCGACATTCAGCGCGAACGCCTTGAAGTCCGCGGCCGGACGGTACTCGGTGGCGAGCGCGGCGCGGGCCTTGTCGCCGATGAAGGGAACCGCCGCCAGCGCGTCGGCGGCCAGGGCGGATGACGACGAAGGCAGCGCGGCCGCCGCGGCCGCCGGCGGCGGAGTTGCCGCGGCCGTCGGCGATGCCGGGATCGCCGGCGATGTCGGCCCGGCCGCGCCGTTCGGTGCCGCGAGCTTTGAGGGCGCCGACGTCTCGAGCTGAGCGAAATAAAGAAATCCGCCGACGCCGATCGCCGCCAGGCTGACGACCATGACGGTCACCGGCCACATCCAGTTCGGCTGCGCCGCTGGCGACTTTGCCGGCGGCCTGGTTTGCGGCGCGGCGAAGCTGCCGTCATCTCGGCGCATCGCCACCCGATAGGCATGGACCGGCGTCGGGATGTTCTTGACCTCCTGCGCACCGATATCGGCGAACTGCACCGACAGCTTGTTGACGACCTGCTCGTGCACCGCGCGCGAGATGCAGATGCCGCCGACTTCGGCGAGGCCCTCCAGCCGGGCCGCGATGTTGACGCCGTCGCCCAACAGATCGCCGTCGCGCTCGACCACGTCGCCGATGGTGATGCCGATGCGGAAGGCCATCTGCCGGCTCGGCGGATAGGCCATGTTGCGGGTACGCAAACTCTCCTGGATGTCGATCGCGCAGCGCACGGCGTCGACCGCGCTCGGAAACTCGGCGAGCACGGCGTCTCCAGCGGTGTTGAAGATGCGACCGCCGCTCCTGGCGATGAAATCGTCGGTGACCTGGCGGTAGGACGCGAGCCGCCGCAGCGTCTCTTCCTCGTCCTCGGCGACCAGCCTGGAATAGCCGGCAATATCGGCCGCGAAAATCGCTGCGATCTTGCGCTTCATCGAGACAGACCCCGGATCGACATCGGCCGCCGTGACAATGCCGCCAGAAGTTCCCCGGCGCAACCGGGGTTTCTTCACCCGCCCCTCGAGGGTGTTCAGACCGGAGAGATGGTGGACGGGTGTTCGGAGACATCGTGGACACTTTCGAGCGTTCCGTCGAGAGGCCGGATATCGACGGATGTGATCTTTTGAGTTCTGAAGACGATGTCGAAGACGCCATCGTGCGAGGTTGGCCTGAACGCGACGGCTTTGCCGCGGAAGGCCTTCGGGACTTTGAGATTTCGGCCGAGGAAGCTGACGCGACCGCCTTGCTGAACACGGCGCACGATGTCGCTCGGGGCGTATTCGAATGGCGCAATGGTTTCGACATAGTCACGCGGGCTCGGCTGATAGCGGCTGGCCGGCACGGCAAGCTCAAGCGCCTCGTGCGGCCGTTGCGTATTGTAGACGGTGCGCCATCGATCGAGGGCGCGCTCGGCCGCGGCGAGATCGGCAAAGGGTGGATTGGACAGCACCTCGGCCTTGAGGCTGCGATGGAAGCGTTCGTCCTTGCCCATGGTCTGCGGATGATAGGGCCGCGAATGGCTGATCTTGATGCCCTGCTCGATCAGCCAGACCCCGAGCGGAGTGAACGGGTTGCCCGGTCCGTCGCCCCAGGGCGAGCCATTGTCAGTGATCAGTTGCTCCGGCAGCCCGTAGCGGCGGAAGGCGACGATGAGCTGCTGGCGGACCGTCTCGGTTTGCTGGTTGGCGCAGGCCACAAGCAGCACGGAGAAGCGGGAATGATCGTCGAGCACGGTCAGCGGATGAAGCCGGCCGGTGTGCAGGGCCACGTGGCCCTTGAAGTCCATCTGCCACAGTTCGTTCGGCCGCGACCGCTCGAAGCGGGTGAAGGCGGGATGACCCCCGCCATGTGCGCCAAGTGCGACCCCGTGCCGCTTCAGGATCGCCGTCACCGTCGAGGGTGCCGGCACTGCTTGCTGCCCCAGATCCTTCAGCCGCCTGGCGATCTTGCGCCCGCCCCAGGCCGGGTGCTCGGCTCGCATCGAAAGCACGGCATCCTCGATCGCCGCCACACTGCGCGCCGGCGACGTCTGCGGCCGACGCGACTGCTCCTGAAGTCCGGCAGTCCCCTCGAGCCGCCAACGCTCCAGCCACTTGTAGCCGGTCGTCGGACTGACGCCGAAGCGGCGGCACAATTGCCGAACATTGGCACCTTCTTTCGAGGCCAATATCACAAACTCCAATCTCGCGTCCATCCGAGACACCTCGCGGAACGGCATCCGACAGCCTCCTTGATTCGCTGTCGAAAGTGTCCACGATGTCTCCGAACACCCGTCCACCATCTCCCCGGTCTGAACACCC
>JAESFG010000552.1_pt1 | contig 17028 bp, 18 predicted proteins | sample 9269371 | NCBI WGS metagenome assembly JAESFG01 (sample SAMN14506227, study PRJNA617093) | algae metagenome | isolation source: Aetokthonos hydrillicola CCALA 1050 (B3-Florida) and co-occurring... | place: USA: South Carolina | collected 2013-01-01 | reverse complement strand
GAAGAAGCCGACATATTCGCTGGCGGGGAACGTGCCGGCTGCCGGCGGCTGCAGGATCAGCCAGTCCGCTCCCGCGGCCTCGGCCGCCTTCACCTGGTCGATCTGCTCGGCGACGGAATGCCCGTTGATCGTGATCGAGAGCGGCAGGCGCCCGGCCACGTCTTCCGCCGTCCAGCCCATCAGGCGCTTGCGCTCCTCCGCCGAAAGCTTGCCGACCTCGGTCGCCAGGCCGAGCACGGTGACGCCCGCCACGCCCGCGCCGACCACCGCCTCGGCCTGCCGGCGCATCTGCGCCCGGTCCAGCCGTTCGTCACGGTCGAAGAAGGCATAGAGCACGCAATGGATGCCGGACGGGCAGGCGGGGTCCTTCGTCATGTAGCCGTGCTCGCGAGGGGAGGCAGGAGCTGCAGCCGCGCGCCGAAGGCGAGGGTCTCGCCGGCCCCGACGGCGAGGGCGCGGCCCATGGCGACGGCGGAGGCGAGGTCGTCCGCGGGGGCCGAGGCCGGTTCGATCGCGACCTGGTGGATGCCGCCTTCGGCAGGCCATCCGCCATAGCTGAACCAGAGGCCGAGCGCCGGGGCGAGGGGCCGCGATCCTGCGATAAGCAGCGCGCCTTCGCCGTCGCTGATGATCGCGCCCTCGGGGCGATCGTCCACCTGGAGCTTTGCCGCGAAGGCGAGATCGGCCGCCTGGACCTCGTCCAGCGGAAAATCCGCCCCCTCCGGCCAGGTGTGCGTGCCCGGCGGCGTGCCGCCGGTCCTGTAGGTCCACCGGCACTTCACGGGGGGCAGTGCGATCCTGTCGCCCGGTCGCGCGGCGAGGACCAGATGCATCGCCCAGAGAAAGCGCTGCGCGGCGCCCGCATCGTTGGAGACCGCATAGTCACAGGCGAGAGTATCGCCCTCCGCCGTGAGGCGCCGGGCGAAGCGCCAGCCGTCGACCGCGATCGCGAGCTCCGCGTGGTGCCGCCCGTGGTCGACCACGGTCCAGGGCCTGCCCCACAGGGCGCCGTGGCACCTCAGGCGCCGTCCTTCGTGCAGGCAGGGAGAGACGGTCGGGAAGCACTCGTCCCAGCCGGTGGCGGCCACGGCGTCGAAGACCGCGTCGTCCGCCGGCGAACCGGCCGGCGGGCGCGCCGCGATCCAGTCGCGGCCCGTCCTTGCATCGATGAGCCCGGTCACCCGGCCGCCGAACTCCGGAAGCAGGCTCACGCGCATCCTGTCATTCCCGAAGGACAGCATCGCCCGGTCACCTCTCCGCCGCGGCTCTGGCCTGCACCTTCTCGGCGCGGGCGACGCGCCACTGGCCGATGGCGACCGCGACGACGAGGAGGAAGCCCTTGGCGACGAGCTGGTAGAAGGTGGGGATGCCCAAGAGGTTCATGCCGTTCGAGAGGGTGGCGAGCAGCACCACCGCGAGCATGGTGCCGAAGATCGTGCCCTTGCCGCCGGCCAGCAGCGCTCCGCCGAGGAAGACGGCGGTGATCGCCTCGAGCTCCAGGCCCTGGGTGCCGGAGGCCGGCTGGCCGGAGCTCGTCCGCGCCGTCACCAGCACGCCGGCGAGGCCCGCCAGCGCGCCCGAGATGACGTAGATGTAGAGCCGCATGCGGTTGAGGTCGATGCCGGCGAGCCGCGCCGCCGCCGGGTTGCCGCCCATGGCGTAGACGGAGCGGCCGAAGATGGTCGAGCGCAGCACGAAGTGACCGATCAGGGCGATGATCACCAGCATGATCAGCGAGACGGGGATGCCGGGAAACTCCCCGATTTCGAGGACGCGCCCGGAGCCGAGCCAGGCGAAATTCTGGTCGAGCACGCCGACCGGCCGCCCGCCGGGCGCGACGAGGAAGGCGAGGCCGCGGAAGGCCGAGAAGGTCGCCAGCGTCGCCACCACCGGATTGACCCTGAGCCAGTTGATGATGGCGGCGTTGACGAGCCCGAGCGCCCCGCCCACCAGGATCCCGGCAACGACTCCGCCGGGGACGGTGCCGACGACGGTCACCATCAGCGCCGAGACGACGGACGCGACGCCGGCGATGGAGCCCACCGAGATGTCGAGACCGGAGGAGACGATGACGATCGTCATGCCGACGCCGAGGATCCCGACCACCGACAGGTTCATGCCGATGTTCATCAGGTTGCGCGCTTCGAAAAAGTAGGGCGTCTGGCTGGCGATCAGTGCCACGAGGATGATCAGCGCGATGATCAGCGACAGGTTCTCGGGGCCGACGAAGCGGAGGATGCCCTGCAGGCCGCCGCCGGATGCGTTTCGGGTCGTCATGGCCATCGCCGCCTTGGGAGGGGTCTGGAACTCTGTGCTCATCTCACGCTGCCTTCCGGCCGAGCGCCAAGGCGAGAATGGATTCCTCCGTCGCTTCGGCCTTGGGAATGGGAGCGCTGATCCGGCCGCCTTCCATCACGATGATGCGGTCGGCCAGCGCGAGCAGTTCGGGCATCTCGGACGAGATCAGCATGATGGCGATGCCTTTCGTGGCGAGACGGTCGATCAGGCGATAGATCTCGGCCTTGGCGCCGACGTCGACGGCGCGCGTCGGCTCGTCGAGAATGAGGAGCTTGGGCCTCGCCGCCAGCCAGCGCGCCAGCACGACTTTCTGCTGGTTGCCGCCGGAGAGCTTGCCCACCTCCTGGTCGAGCGACGGCGTCTTGACCTCGAGGCTCCTGATGAAGGGCTCGATGGCGCCGGCGACGCGGCCCTGGTCGAGAACGCCGAAACGGGCCAGGGTCTTCAGCACGGCCATGGAGGCATTCTCCAGGACGCTGCGCACGAGGATCAGGCCCTCACCCTTCCGGTCCTCCGGGGCGAAGCCGATATTGGCGGCGATCGCGTCGGACGGCGACCTGATGCTGACGGTCCGGCCGTCGATCGCGATCGTGCCGGCATCCTTCGGCAGGGCCCCGAAGATCACCTTGGCGAGCTCGGTGCGGCCGGCGCCGACCAGTCCCGCGAAGCCGACGATCTCGCCGGCGCGGATCGAGAAGCTGATGTCCTTGTGCCAGATGCTGGACAGGCCCTTCACCTCCAGCACCGGACGCTCCTGCGTCGTCTCCCGCCGGTCATAGCCGCCGGAGAGGTCGCGCCCGACCATCAGGCGCACCACCTCGTCCGTCGTGATGGCCGGCGTGTCCCGCACGGCGACGAGCCTGCCGTCGCGCAGGATGGCGATGCGGTCGGAGACCCCCATCACCTCGTGCAGGCGGTGGGAGACGTAGATCACGCCGAGCCCGCGGGCCTTGAGGGCGCGGATGAGCGCGAAGAGGCGGTCCGTTTCCTCCGCCGTGAGCGAGGAGGTCGGCTCGTCGAAGGCGACGACCTTGACGCCCTCCTTCAGGGCGCGGGCGATCTCCACGATATGCTTCTGCGCCGGCGAAAGGGCCGAGCCGTCGAGCGAGGGATCGAGGAATTCGAGAAAGCCGATCTCCGCCAGCAGGTCATGCGCGCGGCGGTCGATGGCGGCGAAATCGACGCGGCGCCCGGTGGCCGGCCATTCGCCGATGAAGATGTTCTCCGCGGCGCTCACATGCGGGACGATTTCGGGCTCCTGCCGGACGAGGCGAAAGCCGGCCTTGCGGGCTTCGAGCGGATCCACGTGGCTGACATCCCGGCCGTCCAGCGTGACGCGCCCCTCGTCGAGACGGTAGTCCCCGCACAGGATCTTGAGCAGCGTCGACTTGCCCGCGCCATTCTCGCCGACGAAGGCCATCACTTCGCCGGAGCGCACATCCATGTCGAGGTCGGAGAGCGCCCTGACGTTCGGAAAAGCCTTGCCGACGCCTCTGATGGTGAGAAGCGCGTCCATGGAACCCGTACCCAGCGATGAGACCATGCAAGGGCATGGGCGGAAAGGCCGCCCACGCCGGAGGCGCGTTGCCCGCGGGTCAGCCGCAGGGCATCACGTCCTTGTAGTTCTTCGGGTCGACGATGGAGGTCTTGGCGACGGTCTTCTCTGGAAGGGGCGTGCCCTTCTCGATGTTGGCGATCAGGGCCCGCGCGGCCGCATCGCCCACGTCGACGCCGGAGAGGTAGAGAGCCGCCTTAAACATGCTGGGCTGCCCGGCCTTCCAGGGACGGCAGGCCTCGTAGGCGCCGAGGCCGACGGCGATCACGTCGTCCGGCTTGAAGCCCGCATTGGACAGCGCGTTCACCGCGCCCAGCACACCCTCGTCGTTGCAGGCGAAGACGACCCACTTCTTGACACCGGGATTGGCGGTGATGGCGGGGCCGACGGCTTCGAGCGAGACGTTGGTCGTGCCGTCATAGGCGACAGAGACGATCTTGGCGGCATCCACGCCCGCGCCCTTCATCTGCGCCTTGGCGGCGTTGGTGCGGTCGTTGCAGACCGAGAGCGTCTGCACCTCGACCGACATCACGCCATACTGACTGCCGGACGTCCAGCCGGACGCCTTGAACAGCTCCGCGGCCTTCTCGCCGACCTTGCGGCCCATGTCGGTGCCGTCGAAGCCGACGAAGGGGACGGGCTTGCCATCGCCGGTCTTGAGGGAATCGTCGGTCGCAACGAGCGGGATCTTGGCGTCCGCGGCGGCCTTGGCGGCGGCCGGACCCATGGCCTGGTCGGGAGCGGTGAGGCCGATGCCGGCGGCACCGGAGGCGATCGCGTCCGAAATGGCGCTGATGGCGAGGTTGGCGTCGAGCTCCACGTTGATCACCTTGGCCTTGTAGCCGAGCGCCTCGGCGGCCTTGGTGAACCCGTTGCCCTGGTCGATGAAATATTGCTGGGTGCCGCTCTTGTAGATCGCGACCACCAGCTTCTCCTTGGCGGAGACCATGGACGCGCCGGCGAAAAACGCCGTGGCGGAGAGCATCGCGGCCAGGCCGCATCTATTGAAACCCGCAGAGATGCGCATCAATCAAATCCTCCCGTTGCGCAGCCGGTGGTGAGGCGTTCGCGACGAGCCTCCCTCCGGCCCTCATTGACGGTGGGAAGATAGTCAGTTTATCAGACAAACACAACCGGAATTTGGCGGCAGGAGCAGGCCGATGAACAGGCTGGTGGGGAAGCGCGCCATCGTCACGGGTGGAGGATCGGGCATCGGCGAGGCGATCGCGCAACGCTTCGCCCGGGAAGGCGCGACGGTCGTCATCGCCGAGCGAAACCGCACCAGCGGCGAGACCGTGGCGCGGGAGATCAACGACCGCCATCCCGGCTCGGCTCTGTTCGTGCTGACCGATGTCGCCGATCCCGCCTCCGTCGAGGCGATGGTGGAGGAGACCGTTTCGTCCATCGGCGCGCCCAACGTGCTCGTGAACAATGCCGGCATCATCGTCTTCCGCGAGCCGCTCGCGACCACCGGGGACGATTGGCGCCGCTGCATGGCGGTCGATCTCGACGGGGCGTGGCACTGCGCGAAGGCCGTGCTGCCGCACATGCTGGACGCACGCGACGGCGCCATCATCAACATCGCGTCCAACCATGCCGAGCGCGTCATCCGGGGCACTTTCCCGTATCCGGTGGCAAAGCACGGCGTCATCGGGCTGACGCGCGCGCTGGCGCTCGAATACGCCGACAAGGGCATCGCGGTGAACGCGATCTCGCCGGGCTACATCCTCACGCCGATGGCGGAGAGCTATTTCGCCAGCCAGCCCGACCCGGAAGCCTACAGGGCGGCGCAGGAGGCCGCCCAGCCCATGAAGCGCCTCGGCCGCCCGGAGGAGATCGCCGCGGTCGCCGCCATGCTCGCGAGCGACGAGGCGCGCTTCATGACGGGATCGAACCTCGTCATCGACGGAGCGATCACCATCCGCATGTATGACTGAGCCCGTCGGCACAGGCGGGACGGGTTCTCGTGGAATCGGCCCGGTGGTGGCGGTCAGTTCCGTCCGGTGAACGGCCGGCCCTGGGCGATCACGCCTTTTCGATCAGGGCCAGGCCGCTCTCCGCGTCCTGGATGGCGCGTTCGATCAACCGGCGCATCGCGCTTTCAGCGCCGAGTGCGTCCCCGGCCATGAAGCGCAGATAGACCGCCTCGTGCATCGCCATGCTCTCCTCCATGCCGACGAGCCGCGTCTTCGAGCCCCGCGCCAGCATCTGCAGGTCGAATTCCAGCGCCAGCGCTGCCTCGATGACGGAGAAGAGCTGGTCCAGCAGCTCGGAGCCGATGGAGGACAGGAGCGCACGATGGAACTCGAGGTCCGCCGCGATGAAGGCGTCGCGCCGTGCCTTGTCGTCGGCGTCCTTGTCTCCCACCAGCGCGCGCTTCGACGCCCAGGCGGCCTCGAAGCGCTTCTTCCCTTCCGGCGTCGCGGCGAGCGTCGCCTGCCGCGCCACCGCCGGCTCCAGGATGAGCCTCACCTTGAGAAGATCGGTCAGGAGCATGCGGCGGTCGCCGACCTGCATGCGCCAGCCGATGACGTCGGGATCGAGATGCCGCCATTCCGAGCGCGGCAGGACGGTGGTGCCCGCCATCTGCCGGCTCCGCACGAGACCCTTGGCGTTGAGGATGCGGATGGCCTCGCGGACGACCGAGCGGCTGACGGCCAACTCCTTCAGCAGCTCGTTTTCCGTCGGCAATGCCTCGCCGGATTTCCATTCCCCCGCCACGATGCGACAGCCGAGGCCTGTCACGACATTCCCGAGGATGCCGCGCACCTGCATGCGGTTGCCGATGGCGGCCAATGCGGAAATGGGGTGCGTCCTCGTTCCCACACTCATACCGCGCGTTCTTGCCATCGCAGTGAAAGCCCAACCGACTTCGCCGATCACCCGAGGCCGGCCCGAAAGGGGCCCACCACTCGCATAGGATCACCGGATCGACAATCCTCGAAACGGCCGCGTCCTCGCCAGACGGCCGTGCATCCCGCCGGGCGTGGCCGCCGGACGGCCTCCAGCGGGACGGCCGTCCGGCACCCCGCCAAAAATCTTCACGCGAAAATTCATCAAAAAGGAAACGATCGCGTGCATGCTTCGGAGACCTCACGGAGGCCTGTTCCATGCTGTCACTGCTGCATCGCTTCGCGCATGACGAGAGCGGGGCGACCGCGATCGAGTACGCGCTCATCGCAGTCCTCATCGCCGTTGGGCTGATCGCCAGCGCGACCAGCCTGAAGGACGCGCTGATCCAGATCTTCAACAACATCGCCAGCGCCCTCGCCACCGCGAACTGAGCCCTGCCGGTGCCCGGCATCCGCCGTCGGCGTTGACGCCGTCGAACGGATCTGCGCGCCTGTCCGGCGCCGGCGACGGACCGGCTTCCCGGGAGTGGCGGCAATGGACAAGCTACTCGTGTCGTGGCCCTTCTGGGCGGTTTTGTCGGCCGTCTTCGCCGCGCTGACGGCGATTTTCGCGAAGGTCGGCGTGGAGAATGTCGGATCGGACTTCGCCACCTTCCTGCGCACCTGCGTGGTCGTGCTGGTGCTCGCGGCGATCCTGACCGGCACGGGCCAATGGCAGCCGGCGGCATCCGTCTCGGGACGCAGCGCCGCCTTCCTCGTGCTTTCCGGACTCGCGACCGGCGCGTCCTGGCTGTGCTATTTCCGGGCGCTGAAACTTGGCGATGCCGCGCGCGTCGCTCCCGTCGACAAGCTGAGCGTGGTCATGGTGGCCATCCTCGGCGTGCTGGTCCTGGGCGAGAGGCTGTCCATGGTGAACTGGCTCGGCATCGCGCTGATCGCAGCGGGCTCGGTCCTCGTGGCGCTCGGGGCGTGAGCCGGGCCCGCCGGCCCGCTCACGCCACGCGCCTGGTCAGCCCCGATTGACGAATTTCTGCAGCTCCTGAAGCAGCACGATGTGCTCGCTGACCTGCGTGCGCGCCATGCGCGCGAAGGCCAGCTGCTCGCGCGGAGCGCCGGACTGGATCGCGGCGTCCTGGATCTGCAGGAGCTGCCTGTGGCCGTCGAGCTGCGCCTGGATGTATTGCCGGTCGAACTCGGCGCCGCTCAGCTTCTGCATCTTGTCGACCATCGGGCCGCCCTGTGGGCCGAGGCTGGGCTGGCCGTTCGAATCCGCCGTACGCGACGAGGTCCCGGCCGCCGTCGGCTGGCCGTTGCTGCCGGCATTCGCCGTGGAGGCCGTCGTCTCGGGCTCCTGCATGGCCTTCAGCACCGCGGCGACCGTCTCTTGCTCGGCGATCTCGAACTGGGCGAACTGCCTGACATGCGCGTCGCGCGCCTTCTCCAGCGCCATGCGGCTGGTGGCGAGAGCGACGGTGCCCACCTGCATCGTGTCTTCGAGGTGGCGGACGTTGAGGTTGCCCGGCCGCTGCGCCGGCCCGCCCGACTGGGCGAGGGCCCGGCCGGCCAGGGGTGCGGCAGCGAAGGTGCCGAGGGCTGCGAGGGCGATGCGACGGTCCATGATCCTGCTCCGTAGTGCTGGGCGGGCTTGCCAGCCCGCTCAACACCGGGACCGGAACATGGTTCGCGAGGCACGGAGCGGGCGGAAAGGGGAGGCTCGCCGCGACCGCCCGGACCGTGGCAGCTGGCTCAGCCCCGGACCGTGGCAGCTGGCGCAGGCCTGCCCAGGGGTCGATGCCGGCGGCGGAGGGCGGGTACTGGTCTGCGCCGGCCTGTCTTGCCGGCGGAGGCCTCCCCGGAACTCCGGCTCGGCCGCCCGGTTGGAGGCTCCGGGAGGTCCGAATGGCCGCGCAGGGTTCGAAAGGGGTGGTCTACGCGGCGCTCGCCGGCAATCTCGCGATCGCGCTGACCAAGTTCGGCGCCGCGTGGTGGACCGGCTCCAGCGCCATGCTGAGCGAGGCCGTCCATTCGACGGTGGACACGAGCAACCAGGCCCTGCTGCTTTTCGGGCTCCACCGCTCGGCTCGCCAGCCGGACCGGACTCATCCGTTCGGGTACGGCATGGAGCTCTATTTCTGGTCGTTCATCGTGGCATTGTTGATCTTCGCCATGGGCGGCGCCTTCTCCATCTACCAGGGCCTGCAGCGCCTGCGCGCGCCGGAGCCGATCGAGGATCCCTGGGTCGGCTTCGCGGTGATCGCCGCCTGCATGGTGTTCGAGGGCGCCTCCTTCACCATCGCCTGGCGCGAGCTTAAGCGGCGCTACCCCGGCCTGTCGCCGCTCGGCGCCGTGCGCGCCAGCAAGGATCCGAGCGTCTTCGCCGTGCTCCTGGAGGATGGAGCCGCGCTCGCCGGCCTCGCCATGGCCGGCGCGGGAACGGGCCTCGCGGTCTGGCTCGGCCGTCCCGGCTTCGACGCGGCGGCCTCGATCCTGATCGGCGCCATCCTCGTGGCGACCGCTGCCCTGCTGGCGCGCGAGACGCTGAGCCTGATCACCGGCGAAAGCGCGTCCCGCGAGGTGCTGGACCGCGTCCGCCACATTCTGGACCTCGATCCCCGCGTGGAAAGGGTCGAGGAACTCCTGAGCATGCATCTGGGCCCCGGCGCCATCCTCCTCGCCGCCTCGATCGACTTCCGGGACGACCTCGGCAGCCCCGCCATCGAGCAGGCCGCCCGCGAGATCGAGGCGGCGCTACGCCGGGTTCACCCGGCTATCGGCCGGGTCTACCTGCGTCCCGTCGACACGCCCCGGGAGCATCCCGCTCCGGCTTCCGGCCGCTGACCCCCCGACCCTCGGCAGGCCCTCGCGCGTGGGAAGAAGAGCACAATTTCCCTGCAACTGCGGCGCTGCATCGCAGCATGACCAGGGCTTGGGCACGTCGTGCCGAAATCGCGGCCTTTGTGCTGAATTTCAATGACTTGCGGCCCTTCGAAGCAGCGTGTTAGCGTCGGCGCGAGATGTGAAATACCGCGATGGTGGCGGCCCGCACGATGGGCGCGGCGAAGTTGCGGCGGGTGCAGCAGGACACGATTCGGACCGCATGAGCACGCACCCGACGAAGCCTGGCAGGGACAGTATCCTCCTGCGTACGTCCGGTCTGACCAAGTCGTTCCGGGGGCTGGTTGCCCTTCGTGGCCATGCCCTGGAGCTCCGGTCGGGAGAGATCCTGGGCGTGATCGGCCCGAACGGCTCGGGCAAGAGCACCTTCTTCAACTGCGTCACGGGCTTCTCGCGGCCCGACTCCGGCACGGTCGAGTTCGAGGGCCGCTCGATCTTCGGCCTGCCGACCGAAGAGATCGTGCGGCTTGGAATCGCCCGCACCTTCCAGGGATCGCGCCTGTTCGGGACCCTGACGGTGGCCGAGAACGTCCTCGCGGCCGCGCAATTGCGCCACCCCGTCGGTCCGTTCGACGCGGTCGTGAGGGGCAGCCGCTACCGCTCCCGGAAGGCGGAAGCGGAGACGATCGCCCGCCGCCTGCTGGCGCTGATGGGGCTCGCGGGCCAGGCGGACCGGCTCTCCGCCGACCTGCCCTATGGCGACCAGCGACGCCTCGAAATCGCCCGGGCGCTGGCGACGGAACCGGCGCTCCTGCTGCTCGACGAGCCGGCTGCGGGGCTCGACTCCAACGAGACCAAGGCCCTCACCGCCCTCATCAGGCGCATCCGCGACGAGTACGACGTGACGGTCGTGGTCGTGGAACACGACATGGACCTCATCATGGCGCTTTGCGAGCGCATCCAGGTGCTGGCGACGGGCGAGGTCATCGCCGTCGGCACGCCGGAGCAGGTGCGCAACGACCCCAAGGTGCGGGAGGCCTATCTCGGCCATGCCTGATCCCGCCGGCCAGCCGCTTCTCTCCATCCGGGATCTTCGCGTCCAGTTCGGCGCGGTCCAGGCACTGAAGGGCGTCAGCCTCGACGTCGCGCCCGGCGAGGTCGTGGCGCTCGTCGGCGCCAATGGCGCGGGGAAGAGCACGACGCTGCGCACGATTTCCGGCCTCTCCGCCCCGCGTTCGGGCACCATCGCATTCATGGGGCAGTCGATCGGCGGCATGCCGGCCCCGCAGATCGTGAGACTCGGCATCTCGCAGTCGCCGGAAGGGCGCAGGCTGTTCGGCGGCCTCTCGGTGGCCGAGAACCTGCGGCTCGGCGCCTGCACGCGGACCGACCAGGATGGCGTCGCGCGGGACACGGAGCGCATGTTCGGCCTGTTTCCGATCCTGAAGGAGCGGCTGTCGCAGCTGGCCGGGACGCTCTCGGGCGGCGAGCAGCAGCAGCTTGCCCTGGCCCGCGCCCTGATGGCCGCCCCGAAGCTCCTCCTCCTCGACGAGCCGTCGCTCGGCGTGGCGCCGATCCTCGTCCGGCACATCTTCGCGGCGCTCGCCGAGCTCAAGCGCCAGGGAATGACCATGCTGCTCGTCGAGCAGAACATCGCGCTGGCGCTGGACCTCGCAGACCGCGCCTACGTGCTGCGCACCGGCACGGTCGCCCTCTCGGGCACGGCGGCGGAGCTGCGCGACAGCGACCGCGTCGCGCAGGCCTATCTCGGGGCCTCCGCATGAGCCAGCTCGACTACATCCTCCAGCAGATCGTCAACGCCATCAGCCTCGGCAGCCTCTACGCGCTCGTGGCGGTCGGCCTCTCCATCGTCTTCGGCGTGCTGAAGCTCACCAACTTCGCGCATGGCGACGTGATGATGGTGGGAGCCTTCACCACGGTCATCCTCGGTGCGCTCGGCCTGCCCTTCGTCCCGGCGCTGGCCTGCGGCGTGCTCGCGGGCGCGCTGGCAGGCTTCCTGATCGAGCGCATCGCCTACCGGCCGATCCGCAACGCGCCCGACGTGACGCGGCTGCTGACGAGCCTCGCGGTCACCTACATCCTCGAGAATCTCGGTATCCTGATCTTCACCTCCTCGCCCAAGAACTTCCCGCTCCCCGACTGGCTGAACGGCGCCTGGCAGCTCTCCGACGGCGCGATCACCTTCACCAACATCAACGTGCTCACGATCGCGCTGACCTTCGTGTCGCTGATCGGGCTCGGCTGGTTCATCACGCGCACCACGGTGGGACTCGGCATGCGCGCCGCGGCCGAGGACATGTCGGCGGCGCTCCTCGTCGGGCTCGACGTCAACAAGGTCATCGTCGTCGCCTTCGTCGTGGCCTCGGGCTATGCCGGGCTCGCCGGCGTGCTGTGGGCCGCGCAGGCCGGCGTCGTCCAGCCGCAAATGGGCTTCACGCCGCTCCTCAAGGCCTTCGTGGCGGCGATCATCGGGGGTTTCGGCTCGATCGCGGGCGCTCTGGTCGGCGGCTACATGCTGGGCGCGCTCGAGATCTTTATCGTCGCCTTCATGCCGGACGCGGTCTCGCCCTATCGCGACGCGATCGTCTTCGCCGTGCTCATCGCCTTCCTGCTGGTGCGCCCGGGCGGCCTGCTGAAGCCCAACCGGGAGGTCAAGCTGTGAAGCGCGACACCACCACGCTCGTCGCGGTCGTCGCGCTCTGCATCGTCGCGGCGGTGGTCGCGTGGGGCGCGCCCTTCGTCCTCAGCGATTATCTGGTCCGCGTGCTGCTGCTGATGGCCCTGAACGGCGTGCTCGTCCTGTCCCTGTCGCTCAGCAACGGCTTCACCGGCGTCTTCTCGCTCGGCCATGTCGGCTTCATCGGCGCCGGGGCGTATGCCTCGGGCATTCTTTCGCTCACCGTCCAGCAGAAGGCCTCGCTGCTGCCGCATCTGCCGGCGGTGCTCAGCTGGTTCAGCCTGCCCTTCCTGCCCGCCACGCTGGCGGCGGGGCTGTTCACGGCCTTGCTCGCGGTGATCGTCGGCTATCCGCTGATGCGGCTCTCCGGCTACTTCGTGTCGGTGGCGACGATGGGCTTCCTCATCATCGTCAACGTCGTGCTGATCAACGCGTCGGACTTCACGCGCGGGGCGCGCACATTCACGGGCGTCCCGCTGGACACGACCTTGCCCTGGGTGTTCGCGTGGCTGGGCGTGACGATTTTCCTGCTGGCGCGGCTCGTCTACTCGCCCTTCGGGCGCTCGATGAAGGCGGTGCGCGACGATCCCATCGCGGCGAGTGCGGTCGGCATCAGCGTGCTCAGGGCACGGCTGATCGCCTTCGTCATCGGCGCCTTCTTCGCCGGCGTCGGCGGCAGCCTCTACGCCCACTATCTCGGGTCGTTCTCGCCGAACACCTTCTACTTCGCCATGACGATGAACCTCATTGCCATGCTCGTGCTGGGCGGCATGGGGTCGCTCTCCGGCGCGCTGATCGGCGTCGTCTGCATCTCCGTCCTCTCGGAACTGTTGCGCGGCGTCGAGCGCGGGTTCACGCTGGGATCGATCACGGTTCCCGCCCTGTTCGGCGCCAGCCAGATCGTTCTCGGCTTCATCTTCATCCTCGTCATGATCTTCCGGCCGAAGGGGATCATGGGGGACGCCGAGCTGACGCTCGGCTCCGCAAAGACACAATCGGCAAGGCTCGAAGCAGAGGGACAAGACGCATGATCAAGCTGACACGACGCGGGGCCGTCGGCCTCGGTCTCGGCACAGCCGTCGCGTTCGCGACCGGCGCCGCCTTCGCCGCCGATCCCATCAAGATCGGCGTCCCCGCCAACCTCACCGGCAATCTCTCGGCCTATGAGGGTCCGATGCTGAATGGCGCCAAGCTGGCGGCCGCCGAGATCAACGCCGCCGGCGGCGTACTCGGCCGCCCGATCGAGCTCGTCGTCTACGACTCCAAGAGCGACCCGACCGCCATCTCGACCGTCGCCAGCCAGCTCATCGACAGCGACAAGGTCGTCGGCATCGTCGCTTTCGCGGACTCCGACTCGGTGCTCGCCATCGGCCCCCAGATCCAGAAGGCCAAGATCCCCTTCATCACGCCGGGTGCCACCTCGCCCAAACTGCCGAGCCAGCTTGGCGAATACGTCTTCCTCGCCTGCTTCGGCGACAACGTGCAGGCGGCAGTCGGAGCCGAGTTCGCTCTGAAGAACCTCAAGGCGAAGACGGGCTACCTGCTCACCGACATCGGCACGGAGTACACCACGCTCCTCTCCGACTACTTCACCCAGGCCTTCGAGAAGGGCGGCGGCAAGCTCGTCGGCAAGGACACGTTCAAGATCGGCGACAAGACGTTCACGGCCCAGGTGGCCAAGATCAAGGCGCTGTCGCCCAAGCCGGACTTTCTCTACATCGCCGCCAACAACGAGGAGATCGGCCTCATACTGAAGCAGCTGCGCCAGGCCGGGGTCGACGCCCCGGTGGTCGGCGGCGACGGCTACGACACGCCGCTGCTGCTCCAGGTCGGCGGCAAGGCAGCCGACAATACGTACTTCACGACCCACTCCTACATCGGCGAAGGCGCCACCCCGAAGGTGAAGGCGTTCATGGACGCCTACAAGAAGGCGACCGGGAACGAGCCGGAGAACACCTTCGCCGCGCTGGCCTATGACGGCATCAAGCTGATGGCCGACGCCATCAAGCGGGCCGGCGGCACCGATCCGGAGAAGATCAAGACCGCTCTGGCCGGCACCAGCGGGCTCGATGGCGTCACCGGCACGATCTCCTACCGGCCCGGCGTCGCGGTGCCGGACAAGTCTGTGACCGTGATCGGCGTCAAGGACGGCAAGCTGACGCTCGCCAGCGAGGCGGCGCCCAGCTTCGTGCCGGCGCCCTGACCATGGCCGGCGGCAGCCTCTGGGACCTGCACAGGTCCCATCTCGCCGGGGCGGTGTTCACCGACCTCACGCATCCCTTCCATCCGGGACAGCCGCGTTTTCCGCACTTCCCGGACGAGGAGCGGCGGATGGTCTTCGACTACCCGCTGGGCCATGCGTTCCAGGTGCATCACTACGGCTTCGTCGGCCAGTGGGGCACCCATGTCGATCCGCCCGTCCACTTCATCGAGGGCGGACGGACGGTGGACCAGATCCCCGTCGCCGAGATGCTGCTGCCGCTGGTCGTCCTCGACATCTCCGGGCGGGTCGCCTCGGATCCCGACGCGACCCCCACCCTGGACGATGTCGCGGCCTGGGAAGCGCGCAATGGGCGCGTTCCCGAAAACAGCTTCGTCGCGCTGCGCACCGACTGGTGGCGGCGCTGGCCGGACGTCGATCGGTTCTACAACCGCTCGGCCGACGGCGTGTCGCACTGCCCCGGCTGGTCCAAGGAGGTGCTCGCCCTGCTCTTCGGGCAGCGCGGCATCACGGCGGTCGGCCACGAGCAGATCGACACGGATCCCGGCGTCGCCACCTCGCGCGGCGACTACACGCTCGAGCACTACGTCCTGTCGCTCGACCGCTGGCAGATCGAACTGCTGGCGCGGCTCGACGAGGTGCCGGAGGCGGGGGCGCTGATCATGGCGAGCTGGCCCAAGGCCAAGGACGGCTCCGGCTTTCCCGCCCGCGCCGTCGCCATCCACGCTCCGGGCTGACCGAGGCCCGATGAATGGGAGCGCGGGCCTCCCGGCCCGCAGTTGCGCTACGCGTCGGGAGACCCGCGGGTCGAGAATGGGAGGACCGCCATGGCCTACGACGTCGAACGCGTGCGCGCGCAATTCCCAGGCCTCGCCCGGACCAAGGCGGGCCGCGCCGTCGCCTTCCTCGACAACCCCGCCGGCACGCAGGTTCCCCTCGCGGTGCCGCAGCGCATGGCCGAGGCGATGCTGCACCACAATGCCAATCTCGGCGGCTTTTTCGACACGTCGGTGGAGGCCGGGGCGGCGGTGGAGGCCGCCCACCGCGCCGGCGAGCGCTTCGTCAATGCCCGCCACGAAGGCGAGGTGTTCTTCGGCCAGAGCATGACGAGCCTCACCTTCATGATGGCGCGCTCCATCGGCGCGGCCTGGAAGGCAGGCGACGAGATCGTGCTGTCGCGCATGGACCACGACGCCAATGTGGCGCCCTGGTGATGCTGGCCGAGGACAAGGGCCTCGTCGTGCGCTGGCTGGATTTCTCGACGGACACCTACGAGTTCGACCTCGCCGACCTGGAGTCGATCCTGGGCGAGCGCACGCGGCTCGTGGCCGTCTGCTATGCCAGCAACGTCACAGGCACGATCAACGACATCGCCGGCATCGTCCGGCTCGCCCACGCGGCCGGGGCGCTCGTCTATGTCGATGCCGTGCAATACGCCCCGCACGGGCTCATCGACGTGCAGGCTCTCGGCTGCGACTTCCTCGTCTGTTCCGCCTACAAGTTCTTCGGCCCGCATTACGGGCTGTTCTGGGGGCGCAAGGAGATCCTGGAGACGCTCAGGGCCTACAAGGTGCGCGCCGCCTCCGAGGAACTGCCCTGGCGCTTCACCAACGGCACCACCAACCGCGAGCAGCTCGCCGGCATCCATGCGGCCATCGACTACATGGCGGGGCTCGGCGACATGTTCGGCGACGTCGCACCCGATGCCGGCATCCGCGAGCGGCTCGCCGCCGGCTTCGCCGTCACGAAGCAGCACGACGACATGCTGGCGCGGCGGCTCGTGGAGGGCCTGCTCGGCTTCAACAGCGTGAGCATCTACGGAATCCGGGATCCCGGCGCGTTCTCGCGCCGCGTCTCGACAGTCACGTTCGGCGTTGAAGGAAAGAGCTCGGCCGCGATCGCGCGAGCCCTCGCGGCGAAGGGCATCCAGGTCTGGAGCGGCCACAATTACGGGCTGGAGGCGAACCGGCGGATCGGGATCCTCGAGAGCGGCGGCGGCGTTCGCGTCGGCCCGGTCCACTACAACACGCGCGCCGAGGTCGACGCCGTGATCGAGGGCCTCCACGAGATCCTGAGGTCGTCATAGGCGCGTGGCAGGACGCCCGGCGGGTCCCGGTCGTTCCCCGCGGCCGGCGCGACCGGCCGGCAAGGATCTCCCCAGACGGGAAGCCGAAGACCCTCAGGCCCGGCCACGATGCGGCGGGGCCAATGGAACGAGGACCGGTCTCCCGCCCGACCTTGCGCGGCCCGGGATGGCGAGACCCTTCCGGGCCCCTCAGCGCCGCCCGCGGCTGATCAGCTCCGCGCGGCCCGTCAGCTCGGCCCGGCCCGTCAGCTCGGCGCGGCCGGTGAGCTCGGCCCGGCCTGTCAGGCTGGCGGAGGCGCTGATCTCGGGGTCGAGCAGGATGTCGGACAGGCTGCCGGAGAGGCTATCGAGCCGGATCGAGTGGTCGCTCTTGTCGTAGGCCCACATCGTCACGCCCTTGGCAAAGACCTGGTTCTTGAACTCCACGCCGACGATATCGAGGTCGTTCGCGGTCTGGCCGGATTCCACCGGGAAACCGTCGCC
>JAESFG010000551.1_pt1 | contig 17088 bp, 15 predicted proteins | sample 9269371 | NCBI WGS metagenome assembly JAESFG01 (sample SAMN14506227, study PRJNA617093) | algae metagenome | isolation source: Aetokthonos hydrillicola CCALA 1050 (B3-Florida) and co-occurring... | place: USA: South Carolina | collected 2013-01-01 | reverse complement strand
CATTATCCGGCACGTTGATATTGAGGCCGGAAAATTGTATTTGTGTGGCTGTAATAGTAGCAGTATTACTAATTAACGTAGTACCATTAAACAACGCAATACTTTGAATGGCATTGGAGAAACTGTTGATGGCATTGCCTGCAGACTGGGTAAAGATCAGACCGTTGATGACAGTGGGCAGGGCATCACTGTCACCTGTTGAGGCACCGTCCCTGATGTTGAACTGCCATACCTGCGAACCATCTGTATTGTTGGCAATGGTACCCGTATTCAATACGGAAGAAATGGTGGCAGCTTCAGAGCCTGTTATTGCCCTAATGTCTGAAAGTGCAGAAGGGGTAATTGAAGAAGTTGTAGCAGGTGTAGGGTTTGTATAATAGTTGTAAGTACCTGCATTGGAACCATCACCATTGAACGGGATGATTGTAAAATAGGTGGTAGCTCCAGACATAACAGTAACTGATTGCGAAGTTGCATTGATATCTGTTATACGTGCTGCAACTGTATCAACACCCAGTTCCTGGCCAACACTATAAGCAATACCATCAACCGGCAAATTGCTTACAGGGGTATTTGTCTTTTTAAGAATGAGATAACCTGCTGCATTGGTAATAGTTGAGGCTGCACTGAAGTTGAGCGTTACGCTGGTTGCAGTATTAACCGTAGCAGTAAAAGCTGCAGGATGTGAACCCGGCTCCTGGGCCAGTGTGTACATAGTTCCAGACAATGGTGTTGTTGTTAGATAGTTGATTGCCGCACCTGTTCCGTTATAAGGATACACACTATACCTGTACTGCGTTGCAGCAGTTAAAGAAACTTCATTAAAGCTAACAGCATTGCCCACGAACACAATTGTACTGTTGCCAAGTAGGTCTCCTGCGGTGTAAGTTGTACCGTCAACGGGTGCATCAGGATTTGCTGCTATCCTACGAACAACAATATAACCAGCGGGAGCAGTTGTAGCTGCAGTCCAGCCAACAGTTGCGGAACTCGTTGTTATTGCTGAAAATGCAAGGCCGGTTGCCTGTACGGTAGGTTCATACGCTAATAACGTAACTGTTATGGTATTAGAATATGCACTGGTAGCAGCATTGGCGTTTTCTGCCCGTAAACGGTAATAGTAAGTAGCACCTGGCGTTAACCCACTTACTGATAAACTGGTGCCTGTTACCGCAAGGTTTTGATAAGAACCTATAAAACTTGTAAATGCATTGTCTGCAGCAACATCCAATAAATAACCGCCTGCCCCACTAACTGTTTGCCAGTTAGCCGTAAAGCCTGTATTTGTAATAACCGTTGCCGCTATTGCTACCGGAGCATCGGTTAGCGTGTATGCGTCTGTTTCCAACCCTGAAGAAAAATTATTACCAGCATCGTAAGCGAATACCTTGTAATAATAATGAGTTGCCGTATTTAGAGAAGTGTGGGCAAAATTACCGGCCACACCCTGATAAATGACGGTACCACCTGCAAAACTTGCCCCTACCCCGCCAGCGGCAACACCGGCTGTAGGAACAGAGAAGGAGCCATTGGTATTGTAAACTACCACTACAGAATTTCCTGCAGCATTGGCAGACACAAGTATATCCATCTGAGCTGTTGAAGCTGCGGTTGCAGTGAAGGAAGCAGGGTTATCTATATTGGTATCGGTGGTGGCATCATCTGCCACTGCATCGCTGGTATAGTAATTATAAGTGGCTTCATTAACGCCATCCCATGTAAAGGGGATGATGATGTAACCATACGTTATACCTGAGCTTAAACCTGTATTGCTGTATGAAGTGGTCGCATCATCGTTGATAACCGTAAGCAAACTGGTACCCAGCGGCAGGCTTAAAGATGCAGGTGCTACCCCATCAGTAACGTTATTGGTAGTAGGATTAGAACTTTGCCTACGCAAGATGATGTATCCTTTTTCTGTTGCACCTGATGAAGGATATGCTGCAACATCCCATGTGAGGTTGATGCTGTTGGTACCAGTAGTTGTGGCTGCAAAATTACCAGCCGCAGTAAGCGGAGAGGCAGATAAAGTATAAATGCTTACGGTGTTGCTGTATTCCCCGGAGCCACCGGCATTTACTGCCTTTATGCGATAAAAGTATTGTTGTTGTGCATTCAGGCCGGTAAAAAGACTATCCGTTTTGGAGGATGCTATATTGGCACCCATCACCAGGTTGGCAGTGAAACCGCTATTGTCGGCCCTATCTAAAGTGTAAGTATATGCAGCATTACCTTGCCCTGTTGGTGCAGACCAATGAGCTGTAAAGCCGCTCTCTGTTGCACCGGTTGCAGTAAGGGCAGTTGGGGCATTGGGCCAGGTAGTAAAAGTACCGCTTGCAGAGTACGCGGTGTTTACGTTATTTACAGCGTATCCTCTAAAGTAATACTGGGTGTTGGCAGTAAACCCTGTACGGCTATGCGTAAACGCAGATACTGAGGTGCCACCTTCTGCCAAACTGTTACCTGTTGGCGATGTAGTAGTACCCCATACAGTACCGCGTTCTGTTATAGCAGCCCCGCCATTGCTGGTAATGGTAGCCCCCAATGTTGCAGAGCTAGTACCAGTTACAGTAACTGTTGGTGTACTCAACACAGGAGCTGTGGTACTGGCAACAATGGTTTTAGCACCGCCCACTGCCACAGGGTCTGTCCCGGTTTTAGCAACACTGGTAAAACTGATGTTGCTGAATGCGGTAGTAGCTATATTAATGGTTCTGCCAACAGTAGCGTTGCTGGCAAAATCTGCAGTAACAAATACATAACCTGTAGTACCCAATGTTATGTTTTGTGAAGTGAATGTGGTAAAAGCCTGTGAGCCTGCACCCAAGGATGCTGTCTTGGTACTTAACGTGGCATCAGATGCATCCAGGGTATTATCTGCGGAATACCGCACTTTCAAGTTTACGAGGTCTGCTGCTGCATAGGTACCCGCAGTTGTTACGGTTAGGCCATTCAGCGTAGCATCAAACACAGAAGAAGTAAGGTTAAGACTGAACTGTTGCAACACTACATTGGTGGTACCCTGTGCAACATTGGAAGCAGCAACAGTGGTATTACTGATGGCAACAACTGGCAAGGGCGTGAAGGTTACATTATCCCATCCAAGGTTGTCAGAGTTGCTGCCACCTGCATGTATAAACCTGATAAAAATGTAGTTGTTATTGGGAATGTTGGCCCCGGTGACTGTTTGACTTAATGTTGTACCTGAACTGATATTGGCGGTAGCATCGCTGAAAGTAAGTGAGCTTAAGCTATTGGTTAACGCACCTGCCGCGGGAACCGTTGCAGACGAAGAAACGCTGTACGTAACCGTAACATTAGGGCTAGCACTGGTATTTGACTTGAACATGGTAGCCAGAAAAGAAAGGCTGAAAGCATTCAGTGTTTTACCTGTTTGGTTCCTCAATATCCAGGTGGCGTTACCCGCACTGGCACTGCTTGAACCCAGGAAAGACATGTTGGCATTGCCATACCAGCCACCGGATGTTCCGGTGGTTTGTGCGTTTCCGTTCCAGGTGGTGCCTCGGCTACCCGTTCCTTTAATGTCCCAGTTAGTGGGTGCAGCATCTCCTGTAAATGAATTGAAGTTTTCAATAACAGCCGCAGAAGTGGTAAAATTTACCTGGCAGTAACCAACAACATGTAATACGAGCAGAGTGCATACAAAAACCGCAGCCCGTATTTTAGATAGGAAGTTTTTCCTTTTAAAACTTTCAGCTTTTTTTGTAGTGCCTGAAAATGCGACAAACAAGGGGTGCATCTTACGCATAACCATAAACATTTTAATCGGGCTGTGGGGCCCGGTTGTTTAAAAAAGTTTACAGTTAAGTTGACCAGTTCAAAAAGTTAGCAGGAGGCTCTTCGTATGTATCGGATGGTGCAAAGCTAGACTATTGATTTCCGTAGTGTGTTAAGCAATCATTAACGAATCTTTAAATAAAGCCTGATTAACAATAGTTTACACCGCAACTTACTCTACCGTAAAATACGGTGCGGTTTTATTGAACAGGTTTTCGGTAATGTAGGGTAGTTTCATAATTTCCTGTACGGATGTATAGTTGCCATGCTGCTGCCGGTATTGTACAATGCCTTTGGCATAAGCTTTATCAATGTACGGGTGGGCATCCAGTTCTTCTACCGAAGCGGTATTGATGTTGATTTTCCTGGTAGCCACGCTGGTAATGGTTAAGTGCGGCAACATACTCTCGTACAAAGAATCGCTCATACCAAAAGTTTCTTTTAACTGCTCCACGCGTATAAAGCCGCCCAGCTTTTCACGGTACTTTATAATGCGAAAAGGCATGGATGCATCATTGCCTGTATAAAACTTAAACTCATTGGCCGTTGCGGTTGCCACATTGATGATAGCAGGCTTTACCGGTATATTGGGCTTGGGGCTGCCCGCCTGCTGCATGCGTATATACGGAATGATACGATTAGCCTCCTCTGGCCGTAAACCCCATATTTTACGAATGTCCTCGGGGCTGCGGAAGCGGCCACCCTTGCTGCGGTAATTAACAATGGTATGTGCGGTTTTAGGCCTTAGCCCCAAACGCACAAAGCCTTCTTCGGATAAAGTGTTGGGATCAAAGTAGAACAATTCTGCTTTTACAGTACTTTGCCCGGCATCATTGTTATAATTACGGTAACGGCGGTTGCTGTCGTAGCCATTGTTTTTTTCCTGCAGGCTGGCCAGTTGCTCGGCCATTTCCTGCGGCACTACGGCTTTCTCTTCTTTTCGTTTAAACAAGCCGGGCAATACAAAGAAAGCGGCCATCAATACCAACAACACAATAACGGCAACCCTTTCCTTTTTGGTAAAGGTGAAATAGTCTTTGATTATTTTTTTCATACACAGCTTTTAAAGCGGTGCATTTCAAAGATTGGCAACTATACATGCAACTGCAGCCCGTCGTAGGCAAGGTGTATATGCGGCGGCAGCTCTTTTGTTACATCATCGTGTTTACCCAGCTGGTGGCTGATGTGTGTAAAATACACCTGCTCTGCCTGTACCTGCATGGCTATATCTATGGCTTCACTTAAGGTAAAGTGCGATATATGCGGCTCTTTACGCAGTGCGTTCAAGATAAGGATTTTGGTGCCTTTTATTTTTTCCAGTTCAGCCTCATCAATTTTATTGGCATCGGTAATGTAAGTAACATCGTTAAAGCGGTAACCATATACAGGCATCTTTAAATGCCATACCTGTATGGGTTGCAACTGCACCTCCCCCACCATAAACGGATGTTCGTCTATTGTATTCATAACCAGTTCCGGTACGCCGGGGTATTTCTGTTCAGCAAAGGCATAATAAAAATCTTTACGGATGGCCTGCTCAGTTAAGGAGTTGGCATACAGGTACATGGGCCTTTGCATAACATAGTTGAGGGCCCGTATATCGTCAAGGCCGGCAATATGGTCTTTATGGGGGTGGGTAAACACAATGGCATCCACATGTTTGGTGTGGGTACGCAGCATTTGGTAGCGAAAATCGGGCGTGGTATCTATTACAAAACAGGTTTGCGGGGTTTGTACCATAATACTGCTTCGCAACCTGTTGTCTTTAGGGTTGGCAGAGGTACATACCGGGCAATCGCAGCCTATCATGGGTACACCGCTACTTGTACCGGTACCCAAAAACGTTATGGTTAAAGAAGATGCACTCACAACAACAAATTAAACAAAAAACACCGGCTGTTCCGGTGTTTTAAGGGGTTAAAAAATCTTTATCAGGCTGCCTGCACTTTACGCATCACTTCTTCGTACAGCTTTTGGCTTTCGTGGGTAAGGCTGTCTATATTAATGTTCAGTTGCGGTATCAGTTCTATCAATGTGTTGATGCGGCCTTCTACGTTCAGGAACTTGTTGAGCACTACAACCTTTTTGGCTTCCAGCAGGCACCAGCCGCTTTGAAAAGTGCCCCGCTCGTAACGAACGGTATAATCGCTTTCGCCTAAGATATCGCCTAATTTATCCAATATGTTTTGAGTATACTTCATGTCTCTGTCCTCTGTAAAAATGGTGTTCAAAAATACTGGATGGTATTGCGTATGCCTTTTTCAGTTTTCCACAAGGGTTGAATAAAAAACAGGCTGCCGCACCCGCAAACCACTGTTGCCCATTGCCCCAACAGATGAACGGAGCGTCGCAACCGTCGCTGCCACAGGGCACTGCTGTCCACCTCCGCCTATTTGCTTACCATTTTTACCACCGGCACAATCATTTCTTCCAGGCTTACGCCGCCGTGCTGAAAGGTGTTGCGGTAATAGTTTACGTAATGGTTGTAGTTGTTGGGGTAACACAAAAAGCCGTCTTCTTTGGCAAAAATGAACGATGAATTAACCGTTGGCACGGGCAAACCGGCCTCGCGTGGATCGCGAAAGGCCAGCACTTCTTTGGGCTCGTAATTAAGGTTGCGGCCATGTTTGTAACGCAGGTTGGTGGTGGTTTGTTTGTCGCCAATTACCTTGTACGGCGTTTTAACACGTACGGTACCATGGTCGGTAGCTACAATGAGGTTGATTTTTTTATCGGCAATTTTTTTGAGGGCCTGGTGCAGGGCACTGTGTTCAAACCAGCTTTTGGTAACGCTGCGGTAGCTGGCTTCGTCGCCGGCCAGTTCTTTCAGTACTTCCATTTCGGTGCGGGCATGGCTAAGCATGTCTACAAAATTGTACACAATTACATTAAGGTCGTTGGCCAGCAGGTTGTGAATGTTGTTAACCAGTTGCTGGCCGTGGTGGTGGTGCAATACCTTGGTATAGCTAAAGCGTATATCGTCTTTACGCAGCCTTTTTACCTGTGCCCTGAAAAAGTCTTCTTCAAACAGGTTTTTGCCGCCCTCTTCTTCGTCGTTCTTCCACTGTACGGGAAAGTTTTTTTCAATGTCTATGGGCAGCATACCTGCAAAAATGGCGTTACGGCTGTATTGTGTGGCCGTAGGTAAAATGGAGTAAAAGGTTTCTTCCTCCAGTATGCGAAAGCTTTCAGCAAAAATGGGCTGAATGGTTTTCCATTGGTCGTAACGCAGGTTATCAATGAGCACAAAAAAAGTAGGTGTTCCTTTTTCTACGTGTGGCAGCACTTTAAACTGAAAAAGGTTATGGCTCATAATGGGTGCATCGCTGCTTTTGGGGTTTACCCATTTGGCGTAGTTCTTTGAAACAAACTTGAAGAACTCGGTATTGGCCTCGCCCTTTTGTGTGGCCAGTACTTCCTGCATTTCGGGGCTATCGCTTTTTTCCATTTCCAGCTCCCAGTACACCAGTTTTTTGTAAATCTCCATCCATTCGTTGTAGTCGGGGTTGTTGTTCAGGGCCATAAACAAATCCCTGAACTGCTGTTGGTAAGCGGTGGTGGTTTTTTCGGCCACCAGCCTTTTGTTGTCAATAATTTTTTTAAGGCTTAGCAATACCTGGTTGGGGTTTACAGGCTTTAACAGGTAATCGGTTATCTGGCTGCCAATGGCTTCTTCCATCAGGCTTTCGGTCTCGTTTTTGGTAATCATTACCACCGGCAGTTGCTGGTTCATTTCTTTTATTTTGGCCAGTGTTTCCAGGCCTGTCATGCCGGGCATGCTTTCATCCAGCAGCACTACATCTACCACATGGTCTTTTACGTATTCCAACGCATCAAAGCCATTGCTAAAGGTTACCACTTCGTAGCCTTTGTTTTCCAGAAACATTTTTTGCGAGCGTAGGCTTTCCATCTCATCGTCTACCCAAAGTATTTTTGCTATTGCCATAATGGTTTGTTTGTTGTGTTGTATAAATGCCACACGCTGTAAACAAGGCGTTTTTTTGGTAACCGGCAGAAGTGCTGCTATTAAGCTGCCGTTGCGTCGCACACTTGTACGGTTGTACCGCTATGCAGCTTTTTACCTTGTATATGCTTTTGTAAAGAACAGCCGTGTATGTTAATTGTTGCAGCTTTTTAGGCCTTTAACAAGCTACCATAACTGCAAAGTGTATAGATATGATCAAATAAACAAAGGGTTGAAAGGAGCGATTGGTTTGTAAGGCTTCAAATATATCCAAAAAGCGGCAGGCCTTATTTGTTTAACAAATATTTGTAGCAGGTTAACAGGTATTCAGGCTGTTTGCATGCCAGGCTTTGGTAAGTGCTGTGTTAGAATTTGCTCCGTTTTAAGCCAACAAGCCCGCTTTGTAATGTATTTGTTGATGCTGATTACTACTGTTCACCAGGTTTCGCCTAACTGAAATTTCACGCTTTGCATTTTACCATACAAGCTTGACTTTGTATTTATCAAAATGTTGGTCTTTAGATATAATCGTAAGCTTATTGTTCATCCCTTGTGCAATCAACACCCTGTCAAATGGGTCATTATGGTGAAAGGGCAAAGATGAAAGGATTAATGTGTCTTTAAAAGTTAGTGGTAGCATCTCAAAACCATTCCCTAAAATCTGCTCCTCAATTTTTTCAAAAGAACTTTTCAATTCTAGTCTGTCCAAACTTATTTTAATAGCTATTTCCCACAAGCTTACAATGCTTACAAAGTTTGCCGATGCTGTTGATTCGATAGCTTTTCTTGCCTTTAATGAAAGGTTTTTGTCGCCATTAAGAAACCAAATTAATGTATGCGTGTCAAGCAAATAGTTCATCTTACTGATAATCTTTAAAATCATCAATCGGATCGTCGAAGTTTTTTTTCATTTTGAACATTCCTTTAGCACTACCAAATTTTGGCTTTTGCTTTGACCTTGCTTTGTTTTTTGTCATCAAAAAATCGATGAAGTTGGAAACTTCCGACTTCATGCTGTCGGGCAACTTTGAGAACTTGTCGTATAAAAGAAGATTGTCCATTGCCAATAATTTCTTCAACGAATTTAATATAAATTTCCATGGCCGGTGCTCCAATATGCTTTAGAATAACAACAGCTTTAGAATAACGTTGGGTTAACATAAAGGCCAGCATGATAATAAGGCATGGCAAACATAAAGTGAGTACTTTTGTACCAGTTTTAAAAATACCCAAGTTATGCAGGAAGGAAAACGCCAGAAACAGGTTGCAGCGGTTTTGCAGGAAGAAATGAACGAGATATTCAGGAAACTGGGGCTTACCATGATTAATGGTGGCATGGTTTCTATTTCATCTGTTAAGGTTACCCCCGATTTGCTGGAAGCCAGGATTTACCTGAGCTTGTTTCAGATAGAAAATCCCAACGCCGCCATGAAAGTAGTTGAAGACAGGGCCTGGGAAATAAAAAAGCACCTTGCCGATAAGGTGAAACACCAGTTACGCCGGATGCCGGTTATCCATTACTTTTTAGATGACACACTGGAGCATGTGTTTAAAATGGAAGAACTGTTTAAAAAGATAGATGAAGAACGCAAGGCATCAGGCAACCAATAAGCACAAAAGCGTTTACCCAGCCCATGAACCTCTTATTTGCCTGGCGATATTTCAAGTCTAAGAAGTCTACCAACGTCATCAATATCATTGCATGGATTAGTGTAGTGGCCATTGCCGTGGGCACAGCGGCCCTTATTATTGTATTAAGCGTATTTAATGGTTTTGAAGACCTGGTAAAAGGCTTGTACAGTGATTTTTATGCCGACATGAAAATTACCCCGGCCAGTGGTAAGGTAATGGTGCTTACCAAAGACCAGTTACAGCGTTTGCAGCAGTTACCCGGCGTTGCACGCTACAGCCTGGTAGCCGAGGAAAAAGCCCTGCTGGTAAACGGCGAATACCAAACCATTGTTTACGTTAAAGGCATAGAAGACAGTTACCGCCTTACCAACAACATTGCCGGGCACATAATAAGGGGCAATTACAACCTAGGCACAGCCGACGCACCCAAACTGCTGGTAGGTGCCGGTATAGAAAATGCTGCGGGTATAGATGTAGAGCGAAGCCTGTTCCAATCTACACTTTACATGCCCAACCGCCGGGCAGAAAGCCTTTCTACCGTACAGGATGCCATGAACGCCTACAACCTGAATGCCAGCGGCACATTTATGATACAGCAGGAGTTTGACAACAAGTATGTATTTACCAACCTGCCGTTTATTAAGTACATGCTAGACATGAAGCCGGATGAATACTCCTCTGTAGAAATCAAGATCAACGGCCGCTACCCGGATAAGGTTAAAAAAGCAATAGAACAACTATTGGGTAAAAGCTATACCGTACAAACCCGCTACGAACAAAACCAAAGCCTGTACACCATTATGATGATGGAAAAATGGGTGATCTATGCCATACTTTGCCTTATACTGGTGGTGGCTGCGTTTAACATGATTGGCTCGCTTACTATGCTGGTGCTGGAAAAACAAAAAGACATTGCCGTATTAAAAGCCATGGGTGCCACAAGCGGTAAAATACGCCAGTTGTTTTTGGGAGAAGGGCTTTTGCTGGCAAGTATTGGTGGATTGGCAGGTGTGCTACTGGCCATGCTTATTTGCTGGCTGCAATTAAAGTTCCATTTGCTGAAACTGCAGGGCGGCAGCTTTATTATAGACTATTACCCTGTAAAAATGCACCCTGCAGATTTTGGCCTGGTTACCGCTACCGTTGTTACCGTTGCTGTGTTAGCAGCCTGGCTGCCGGCACGTAAGGCCAGCCTGCAACATTTTTCGCTCAAAAGCTAATACAACACTAAGTTATAACATAACAAAGGCCCGCTGCAGCGGGCCTTTGTTATGTTATGTTTCAGCAAATGGCTACTGGCTTTCGTAAGCCCATTTAACCCAGGTAGCACCCCAGGTAAAGCCACCGCCAAAAGCTGCCAGTACAATGTTATCGCCTTTATGCAATTGCTTTTCCCACTCCCACAAACACAAGGGTATGGTTGCAGCAGTAGTGTTGCCAAACTTTTGTATGTTGATCATCACTTTTTCTTTGGGCAGCCCCATACGGTTGGCTGTAGCATCAATGATACGCAGGTTGGCCTGATGAGGCACCAGCCATGCCACATCATCGGCACTAAGGTTGTTGCGTTCCATCAGTTCGGCACTTACATCGGCCATACCTTTAACCGCAAACTTAAATACGGCCTGTCCTTCCTGGTAAGCATAGTGTTCGCCGGCCAGTACGGTTTCAACGCTGGCGGGTTTTAAAGAGCCGCCGGCTTTCATGTGCAGGTAATTACGGCCAGAGCCATCGCTTTTAAGGATGCTGTCTTTAATGCCATATTCTTCCTGGGTAGGTTCTAATAAAACGGCACCGGCACCATCGCCAAAGATGATGCAGGTAGTACGGTCTGTATAATCTACAATGGCACTCATTTTATCTACGCCCACTACAATTACTTTTTTAAAGCGGCCGCCTTCTATTAAAGAGGCACCGGTAGTAAGTGCATACAAAAAGCCGCTGCAGGCTGCACTAAGGTCAAAGCCCCAGGCATTGGTAGCACCAACTTTATCGGCCACAATATTGGCAGTTGCAGGAAACACCATATCGGGTGTAACGGTGGCACAAATGATACAGTCTATTTCTTTGGGGTCAAGGTTGCGTTTGGCCAGTATTTCCTGAATGGCGGGAACGGCCATATCGCTGCTGGCTTTTCCTTCGCCTTTAAGTATGCGTCTTTCTTCTATGCCGGTGCGGGTGCGTATCCACTCGTCGTTGGTTTCAACAATCTTCTCCAGGTCGGCATTGGTTAGTTTGTCTTCAGGCACATAACCACCAACAGCGGTTATGGCTGCATGTAACTTGCTCATTTACGGTTGTTTCTGTTCTTAAAAATGTGGGCGGCAGCAAATATCTGATTTTTTTGGTTAAACACAGGGCAGCAGTTAAGCAGCATGGTATGGTTACGATACCAGGTTGTTTACAGTAAACTGTTTAACTACTTACCGTTGCACAACCCGTAAAGCAAAGCCCCATACTATTATCACTGCTGCACAATGATACAACCGTACAAGTGTGCGACGCAACCGGTGCCCCATGGTATTCCTACTGTTGGTATCACCCTCAAAAAAAGCCTGCACTACCCGCGTGTTACACAGGCACCGGCTGTTTTCTGCACTTACATTTTATACTTTTTTGCATGTTTGGGCATGCCCAAAAAAGGGTTGGGCATAACTGTTTGCTTTTGCTGAAACCCTTACCAGCAAAGGGTTTTAACATTTTTTTCGGCGTTTTAAGTTGTTGAAAACACCGTTAACTTGTGTTGCACAGGGGCAGTGGCTACCCTAATTTTGTTGTCACAAGCGGGAAATACAGCAAAACGCACACCGCCCATTACAAGGTTGCCCACCATTTGAAAAAGCTTCTACGATTTTGAGCCTGCCATAGGAATTACTAACAAGATTTTGAAAAACTAGTAAATATCAATCGTATGAAAAGTGTAAACAACACCCTGAGAAGTTTAGTAACCGTAGTGCTGATTATTGTACTGAGCGTAGTAACCGCATCAGTTAACGCTACAGAAAACAAGCCCGCCAAAAGCGAAACACCTGTTGATGTTAAATATGTAGGCACCATCAACTACCAGCCTGTACTGCAAATTCAGTTTGATAACGAAACAGAAGAAGAAGTAACGGTAACCCTGAGGGATGAAGATGGTACATACCTGTACTCTGAAACCTTTAACGGTAAAAAATACAGCAAGAAATTTCAGTTTGAAAAACCTGCTGATACCGAACTGAACGTTCAACTGGTTATCACTACCAAATCAAGGAAAGACGTGCAGGTGTACAACATTAACAAAAACACCCGCTTTGTAGAAGATGTAGTGATTAGCAAAGTAAAATAACCGCATTTCGTTTTTAATTACAGTTGTGAAAGCATGTGTACCAAGTACGCATGCTTTTTTGTTTACAGCATGTAACTTGCCACTGTGTTTATTAATGTACATAGCCATTTTGCGTGCAACCAGCCCAACACTGTTACCTTACAAAGCCTGTATGCAGGTTATGCATTAACGCAACAGCCGGGCCATTATACCGTTGGCATACACCCCTGGTACATAACAGACCTGAACACGCAATTGCAACAACTGCAACAACATGCTGGCAACGTATATGTACGGGGCATTGGTGAATGCGGACTGGATACTCTTTGCCTTACAGACATGGCCCTGCAGCAAGCCGCTTTTGAGGCACAACTGCAACTGGCGGCCGCTTTGCATAAGCCTGTCATCATCCATTGCGTTAGGGCATGGCAACCCTTACTGCACACGCTTAAAACTATAAACCCGCCTGTACCCATTATCTTTCACGGGTACAACAAAAGCCTTGAGCTTGCCCTTGAACTTACCAACATGGGCTACTACCTTTCGTTTGGCAAAGCATTGCTGCACCAACGCATACAAACAGTATTTAAACACCTGCCGCTGCAACAATTGCTGCTGGAAACAGACGATGCCGACATGCCTGTTAGCAACCTGTACTTTATTGCTGCAAAAGCTTGTAACCTAAGCGTAGATTCATTTAGTTTGCAGCTTCAACAAAATGCCGGCCATATATTTGGCAATACCCTTTTTGATGTATGATGACTGATATTTCCTGGCTTTCCCGTACCACGCTGCTAATAGGCGAAGATGCTGTTGGCAGGCTGAACAAAGCCCATGTAATGGTGGTGGGCCTGGGTGGTGTGGGCTCTTTTGCAGCCGAGTTTATTGCCCGTAGCGGCATTGGCACCATGACCATTATTGACGGCGATGTGGTAGACCCCACCAACCGCAACAGGCAACTGCCCGCACTGGCTACCACCCATGGCCAATATAAGGCCACCCTAATGGCCGAACGCCTTAAAGCCATTAACCCCCAACTGCAACTGCATGTGGTAAACGCCTTTGTAAACCCCGAAATGGTAGAGGCACAATTGAACAACCACCCCGATTATATTATTGATGCCATAGACAGCATTACGCCCAAAACCACTTTTATGCAAAAGGCTTATGCAAAAGGTATACGCATGGTAAGCAGCATGGGTGCAGGTGGCAAGGTAGACCCTACCCAAATGCACGTGGCAGACCTGTCTAAAACCTACAACTGCCCTTTTGCACATCAAATACGCAAAAACCTGCGTAAACACGGCATTACCCAGGGCATTAAGGCGGTATTCTCGCCCGAGAAACCCGATAAGGAAAGCATTGTATTAACCGATGGCAGCAACTTTAAACGCTCGGCTTATGGTACCATTTCGTACATGCCTGCAGTGTTTGGTGCAGTAGCTGCATCGGTAGCCATCAGAGACCTGATGGAAGCAGGAGACCAGGGGCCGTAAGCCATAGAACCCTTTTGAGCTGCGGTTCCGGCTGTCCGTTGCTACTCCTCGCTGCCGCCCTTGCAGGAGCGGCACCTGCGGGGTATCCACTTCCATCCGGCAGCCCATCGGCAGCAGTACATATCCCGGCTTTCCGTTGTGGTTAAGCCAGTACATACACACATAAAAAAAGGGCCGGTGCTTTAGCACCGGCCCTTTTACCAATGGTATGCAAAGTATGTTGTATCAATAAGCGTTCTTCTCGCCTTTAACCATATTAATGGCTGTTTGCAGTATAATCTGAAAGTCCAGCCACAGGCTCCAGTTTTCAATGTACCAAATGTCAAATTCCACACGTTTTTGCATTTGGTGCAGCTCTTTGGTTTCGCCCCTAAAGCCATGTATCTGTGCCCAGCCTGTAATACCCGGCTTTACCAGGTGACGCAGGTTGTAATTACTGATAACCGATTTGGAAGAGATGTTCAATGGTGTAGGGTGCGGCCTTGGGCCAACAATAGACATGGTACCCTGCAAAACGTTGATAAACTGTGGCAGTTCATCCAGGCTGGTCTTACGCAAAAACTTACCAATAGGTGTTATACGTGCATCGCCTTTGGTGGCCTGCTGGTAAGTGCCGTTGTCATCTACATCCTTACTAAACAGGTACATAGACCTGAACTTATAGCATTTGATTTTCTTGTTGTTGATGCCCCAGCGTTCCTGTATAAAAAAGGCAGGCCCTTTAGACGTAAGCTTGATAAGCAGTATGATGATGGGGAACAACCAGATAAAGACGGTACAGAAAATAAGCACCGCAAACACAATATCAAAAACCCGCTTAAAAAACCGGAACTCCGCATCATCCAACGGTATGCTCCTGATAGATACCAACGGTATGTCGCCAAAAGTAGAGATGGCTACCTTCTGCGAAAGCTTAAAGTAATCGGGTATAATCTTTACCCTTTTGGCGTTTTCATCGCACACATTTACCACCTGTTGTATTTTGCCTGCGGCGGTATTGGGCAATGCTACAATCACTTCTTCTATATCGCGGCTTTCAATAATGGTATTGATGTCGTTTATTGTACCCAAATACAGGTTGCCTAAGTCGTCCCTTTTGTTATCATCCAAAAAACCTTCCACCTTATACACCAGTTCGTACTGGTCTGCAATCATCTTGTAAAAATCCATGCCCAGGCGGCCTGCACCTACTATCAGCAAACGCACCTGTTGTTTGTCTTTGTAATAAGTGGTAGCAATATACCAGCGGGTTATGTACTTGGCAATAGGTATGGTTATTACCTGTATACCTGCAAAACAGGCAATAAACCATTTGGCATCCATGGGGTTTCGCGAGCCAAAGAACAACGCAATAATGAGAAAGATATCCTGTGCAATAATTGTCTTGATAACCGTAAGTATCTCTTTAGACAGCGACCTGGATAAAAACTCATTGTACAAAAATGTTACCTGCGATGCAAAGTACCAGAACGCCAGCGAGTAGGCATACAACACCAGTATACGCGTACTAAGGCTAATGCCATTGTAAGGCACAAACGCATGGGCAATAAAAAAAGACAGCGTGATCAGCAGTAAGTCAATGATCAGCCTGGATATGTAATGGCTACGTCTCATGGGTTCAATACGTTCTTATGTAGGGTATCAGGGCTTTTGCTGCTTTTTCAAAATGGTTTCCAGTGCTGTAAAAATGATGAACAACAACGGACTGATCAGGAACTCCTTCAGCGTGCCAAAGCGGTGCAGCCCTTCTGCGGTAGAAAAACGATAAATGTAATTATCGGTAATGGTGGCTGCCAGCAAAAACACTACAGATGCACCATAAATCAGCAGCCACAGTTTTTTCAGTGTATCGTAACGGGGCCTATAAAAGTAAATATGCCCCAGCAAGCCGGTAACGGTAACGGCTGCCAGCTCTATAAAATTGCGGTTACTGATGCTCACTTTCATGTACATCTTGTTGTCCAGTATAAGCTGGCTAAGTATGGCCGAAAAAATCAGTATGGCTGCAAATGCCAGCCAGAACCTTGTTTTAGCTTTCATAGTCCAGCTTTTTGCAGTACCAAACCCACCCGCCAAAAATGGCAGCATACACCACTATTTTAAAAGCATAATGATGGGCAAAGTCAAACCACTCTTTTTTGTGCAGGTTAAACCAAAACATGCCACTGCAACGCAATATGTTCAGCACAAAAATGCATGCTATGCCACCCAGTATAAACAAGGTCATACGCTTAGCAGTAGTGGGTATGCAAATAATGAAACCGGCATACAGCACAAACAACTCCAATGCATTACAGGCATCGGCTATACCCAAACTTCTTTTACCGTTCAGGTAAATACTGGTGGAGTAAAGTGTTGTGTTGTTAAGCACCTGTGCCCCACGCCAGCTTATGGTATCATGGTTGTAAAACAATTGTACAAACGATGCCGTAGTGGCTGCGGTAATATTGGTAAGTGGCTTATCCAATGTACGGTGTGGTTTAAGGTACAGGTGGTAGCTTAGTTTCCACACCAGTATAAGCACCAATGCTTTTAGGCAAAACCGCTTTAACACCGGCGGCAGGTCTGTCCACATTTTTTTTAACGAAGCAATCATGGTGTATGTGTTTCAGGTATTACAAGCCATACGAAAAGCCTGCAACAAAGCTCAGGCCTTTGGTGGTGTTACCTGTGGTATAATCTGTTGTAGTATGTGCCAGCATGGCATGCAGCTTCAGCCCTTGTATCCATTCGTACTGCAGGCTACCACCTGCTTCTGTTTGGTTAAACAGCCTGCCAAAAAGAAAAGGCGGTTGCGGGTTTTGCTCGTCGTACTGTTGTACCAGTGTACCGGCACTGCCTTTACGTATGTATTGAAACCAGGCTTTGGCTTTCAGTTTGGCAACAGGGGT
>JAESFG010000550.1_pt1 | contig 17089 bp, 17 predicted proteins | sample 9269371 | NCBI WGS metagenome assembly JAESFG01 (sample SAMN14506227, study PRJNA617093) | algae metagenome | isolation source: Aetokthonos hydrillicola CCALA 1050 (B3-Florida) and co-occurring... | place: USA: South Carolina | collected 2013-01-01 | reverse complement strand
TCTCGTTGGTTTTAGCGGTGCGGAAACGATCATGCGACGCTTGCTGTTAAAAATCAGCTTCCCCGGCGCACCCCCGTGCCCTCAACCTCCAACGCCAGCGTCAACTCCGCATCAGCGACCACATACCGCACATACCGATAATCCCGGATCAAGCTGATCTTCCCGTCGCGCCATTCCAGCCACATGATGTAGCCCGGCTTTGCATCGTCCTTCTGCTCGAACACGGCGATGACTTCGCGGCCTTCGAGCCAGGCCGGCGCCAGCCAGACGCCGTCGATCGTCGCATAGATGCCGAAGAACGTGCCGACGTCTGCGGCGCCGACGCGCACGGGGTGGGTGGATTGGTGAAGCCGGACATCCTCGGCCAGCAGCGCGCGCAGGCCGTCCCAGTCGCGCTGGTTGAACAGCGCGACATAGCGGGTGACGGCGTCGGAGGCGGGGCCGGGGACGGCCGGTTGGTCCCTCGTTTCGCTGATGGTGCGGAGCCGCGCCCGCCCGCGGGCGAGGTGGGCCTTCAGCGAATCCAGGGTCAGGCCGAGCAGGGCGGCGATGTCGGCCAGCGGCTCGTCCAGCACGTCCTTGAGGATCACGGCGCTGCGCTGGATCACCGGCAGCTCGGTGAAGCGCGACACCGCCAGCCGCACCGCTTCCTCGCGCATCAAGGCCTCCATCGGATCGGGCGCCGCGTCGTCGACGACGTCGCTGGCGGCGTCGATCGGCTCCGCAGCCCGGATCGCGCGGCTGCGCAGCAGGTCGAGCGCCCGGTTATGCGCCAGGCGAAACAGCCAGGCCCGCAGCGTCGGCATGTCGCGCAAATCCTCCACCGCGACCAGCGCCTTGGTCAGCGCATCCTGCACCACGTCTTCACCGTCGATCACCGAACCCATCAGGCGCGCGCAATAGCGGTGAAGCTCGGGCCGCAGCCGGTCCGCCAGGGCGATCAGCTCGGCCCGTCGCGCGCCGTCGCCCCGGCTTGTGCTTTCGTTCAACCGGCCAGCCCTTCCATGATGGTGACGCCATCGTCGCCATTCAGCCCGAACACGATGCCGTCGGCATATTTCGGATCCTGCAACACCGATACCACGCGATCCCCGAACGCCCGCGGCGGCATCGGCGAGCCGAAGCGGGCGACGAACTGCTCCGGCGTGATGCCCATCGACTTCGCATAGGCGCCGGCCGCCGCATCGCCGATGCCGGTGCCCAAAATCATCATCCGCGGCAGGATGGCCTGGATGCGGATGTCGAGCTTCTTTTCCTGCGCGACGTTATTGGCGTATTTGGCCATGAACCACAGCATGCGCTTGGCGCCGCCATAGCCGCCCGACATCTGCGATCCCGTCACGGCCGCGCCGCTCGATCCGACCAGAACGCGGCTTCCCGGCTTGAGCGGCACGTTGAGCGCCGCCTGCAGCCAGTACAGGCCGGCCTTGACGTCGGTCTCCCAGGCCACCGAAAAATCGTTCCAGCTCAACTGATCCAGCCGTCCCATGCGCGGCAGCGTGCCGGCGTTGAGCACCAGGATATCAGGGCGAACGTCGCCGACAATCCGGTGCGCGGCCGCTTCATCGGTGATATCGGCGGCAATCGTCGCGACCCCCAGCCGGTCGCCGACCGCCTTGAGCGCTTCCGCGCCGCGCGCGACCACCGTCACCCGCGCGCCCTGGTCGACGAGCGCCTCCACCAGACCCAACCCCAACCCGCGGCTGCCGCCGGTGACGACGACGCTCTTGTCTTTCAAATTCATGTTGCTGCTCCATTGTCTCGGTAGAGCCAAGACGATCGAGGGCAGCGAAAAGAGTCAGCCGCGGCGACGAATTTTTCGACGTCGCCGGGCCTGCCGCGGATTTAAGGCTCGCTGATGCCGGCGCGGCTAATCCGGCTTCCTCGCGCCATCGAGAAACGCCCGCGTTTCCCGGTTGAGAAACTCGACGTCCGCCGGGATCGCGCCGCCGGCCGCCGCATGCCCCGTCACCGTGCCCGGGCTGATCGTCATCATCTTGACGCCCGGAATATTCTTCCCGGCCTCGATCGGTTCGAACTCGGGGTTGAGCAGGTCCTTGGTACCGGTGAGGATCAGCGTCTTCGCCTTGATTGAGGCCAGCGCCTTCGCGGTGTCGCCGTCAAAGCCCGGCGTGGTGCCGACGTCGTGGCGTTCATAGGCCCAGGTCTGGTAGATCCAGTCGTTGGCGTCGAACGCCTTGAGCAGCGCGGTCTCCTGGCTTTCCATCCAGGGCAGCACGTCCATGCCGTTCTTGAACTGCCCGGCATACATGTCCGGCGTGCGCGCCGCCAGCAGCGTGAGGATGTCGCGCCACAGCCGGATGCCCTTTTCCGGCGGCGCTTCGTAAGTGCCGTCCTTCCAGTCGGCGTCGGTCATGATCGCCTTGCGCGAGGCCTCCAGCACCGCGACCGTCCAGGCCGGCGTTCTGGCCAGCGGCACCATCGCGACCAGCGCGTCCATGTAATCGGGATGGCTGACGCCCCATTGCAGCACCTGCATGCCGCCCATCGAGGGGCCGACCACGGCCGCGACGTGATCGATGCCGAGCTTTTCCTTCATCAGCCGATACTGCGATTGCACCATGTCGCGGATGGTAAATTTTGGAAACTGCATGCGCGGCTGCGCCTTCGAATTGCTCGGCGAGGTCGACAGTCCATTGGCGATCGCATCGGTGCAGACGATGAAATATCTGTCGGTGTCGAGCGCCTTGCCGGGGCCGATCAGGAAGTCGAGCCGGTGGTGATTGCCCGAGATCGCCGTCACCATCAGAATCGCGTTGGACTTCTTCTCGTTCAGTGTTCCATGCGTGACGTAGGAGATCGAAAAATCCTTGATCACCTCGCCGCTTTCGAGCTTCAGGTCGCCTTCGCTGTAACTCTGGTGCGGCGGCTGTTGCGGCGTATGCGCCATGGCAGGCAGCGACAACAGCAGTGTAGCGGCGACGGCATATCCGATGCGGTTCATTCGGCTTCTCTCCCCAATTGGCGCTGCTTCTTTTCCGGCACGCGCTTGAACCCAGTACCCTGTGCGGGTCAGGTTATTCCGGAAGCGGCGGCTTTGCATCGGCCAGCCTGCGGGCTTTCAAGTCAGGCGCAGTGCAGCATTTCGATCCAGCGGGCACACCGGTCGCCGAAATCGCCGCGCTTGATCCGTATCAAATCGGGGGCCCGGCCGCCCGGTATGAAAGCCGGACCTAGGGAGGTCCCATGCGTTTCTTCTTCAATGTCCAGGATCGGCTGCAGATCGAAGACGAAGTCGGCCGCGAATTTGCGCGCGCCTCGGAAGCCGTCGCCTACGCAAAACACCTCGCCGCGGACATCCGCTGCCTAGAGACTGCCGTCCGCCCCGCGCTCGCCATCGACGTTATTGCGGAAAATGCCGAGCGGATCCACCGCGAGCCGGTTTTTGCCTGATTAAACAATGCTATAGTGCAGCAATCCGGGCCCTGCGACCCGGCCCAAATCCTACTGTGCATGGGGTTGTTTTCAATATTCTGGTTTTGGACCGACCACCCCGGCGGCCAGCTAATTCTCTCCCTGTCATTCCGGGGCGGCGCGCGGCGCGATGGATTCCGGGTTCGATGCTACGCATCGCCCCGGAATGACAACGGAGGGATGGGCTCTTGACCGGCCAGCCTAGCCCGCCGCCTCCGCCACCAGGCCGCCCGCGGCCCGCTCGGTGATCTCCGCGATCTTGCCGTCGACGATATGGACCCGCCGGTCGGCCCGCGCCGCCAGCGCCGGGTCATGGGTCACCACGACCACCGTCTGCCCCTGGTCGGCGATGTCGCGCAGAATCGCAAACACCTGCTCGGTCGACTTGGTATCGAGCGCGCCGGTCGGCTCGTCGGCGACGATGATCTCCGGCCGGTTGGAGAGCGCGCGGGCGATGGCGACACGCTGGCGCTGGCCGCCGGAGAGCTGGTTGGGGCGCTTGTTGGCGTGTTCGGCCAGCCCGAGCGATTCCAGCAGCGCCAGGCCGCGCTCGCGCATCTCCGGCTCGCCCATGGTGCCGGCGGCGCGCATCGGCAGCAGCACGTTGTCGAGCGAGGTGAACTCCGGCAGCAGGAAGTGGAACTGGAACACGAAGCCGATCTTGGTCAGGCGCACGTCGGCGCGGTCGGATTCCGACAGCTTTGACGTCGGCTGGCCGCAGACGATGACCTCGCCCTCGTTCGGTGCGTCGAGCAGGCCGAGCAGATAGAGCAGCGAGGATTTGCCCGAACCCGACGGCCCGGTGATGGCGACGAACTCGCCCTTCTTCACCGTCAGATCGATGCCGTTGACCAGGGTGTGCGACACCGTGCCCTCGATGCGGCGGACCAGCTCCACCGCCTGCAATGCGATCTCGGTCATGACGCTCCCCTGATGATTTCAACCGGATGCACCCGCGTCGCCTTGCGCGCCGGGAAATAGGCCGCGCCGGCGCAGCACAGCAGCGAGATCGCGCCGACCACCACATAATGCGTCACCGAATAGTAGATCGTCAGCGGCGTGGTGGCGCCGGTCAGCGGATTGAAGATCGTGATCTTCGACCAGCCATAGCAGAGCAAATAGCCGAGCAGCCAGCCGAACAGGATGCCGACCATGCCGATGATGGCGGCTTCGATGATGAAGATCCGCCGCACCGCGTATTCGCGCATGCCGAGCGACTTCATGATCGCGATGTCCGCGCGCTTCTCGTGGGTGATGGTCGAGATGATGTTGTAGGTGGCAAAGGACGACGTCAGCAGCATCGCGCCCATCACCGTCAGCACGATGAAGTCGCGCACCGTGAAGGACGACAGCAGGTCGGCATTGGCTTCCTGCCACGATACGGATTTGTAGCCGGTCTGCGCCTCGACCTGGGTCGCGACCTTCTGCGCCAGCATCGGATCGGTCAGCCGCAGCCGCAACTGGTTGACGACGCCGTTCTGGCCCATCATCACCTGCGCCGGCCCCATCAGCGAATAGATCTGGTTCTCGTCGACGCGCTTCATGCCGCTGCGGAATATGCCGGTCACCGTCGCATTCAGCTGCACGCCCTGGCCGCCGATCAGCAGCACGGAATTGCCGGTCTTCAACCCGAGCTTCTCGGACAGCGCCTCGCCGATGATGATGCCGTTCGACGCGCGCGACAGATCCTCCAGCTTGCCGTCCTGCATCTGCGTGGCGAGCTTCGAGACCTGCACCTCGCGGCGCGGATCGATCCCGGTCAGCGTGATGCCGATCCGCGCGCCGCCATGATTGATGATCGCGGTGGTCTTCACCGAGGGCGCCACGTCGCCGGGGATCCAGGAACGCAACGAGCCCATCACCGATTCCGGATATTTGATGCCGGGACGGCGTCCGACATTGGCGATGTCGGACATCTGCACCGCGCCATATTCCTGTTCGGCGGGCTGCGTCGGCACCGAGCGCCGCTCATCCTCGACGGTGATGTGCGGCATGGTATCGACCAGCTGCCGCAGGAAGTCGAGCTGCGACCCCTGCATCAGGCCGGCCATCATGATGGTGAAACCCACGCCCATCGACACGCCGGCCATGCCGACCAGGGTTTGTCGCACCCGGGTGCTGACATGGGTCCAGGCGATGTTGAAGATCAGTTTCACGGCGGTTACCGGTTGAGGATGTTGCGACGCGCGTCGTTGACGACGGAATCGACGTGGGCGGAAATCGCAGCCGAGATCACCGCGTCGTCGGGGTCGGTCGGCGTCGGCGAGGCGGCCGCGGTGGTGGCGAGCACCACGGGCTCGGGCGCGGCGACCGGCGCATCGACCGGTTCGCTGGCGGCGATGGCTTCCGCCGGGCGCGGCTGGCTCCTGTCGATGCGGATCCGCGTGCCGTCGGCGAGGTCGCGTCGCGCCGGCGACAGCACGGTGGTGCCCTTGGCGACGTCGCCGATGATCTCGGTATTGCGGTTGCCGCGGATGCCGACGGTGACCGGCACGCGCCTGACCTGGCCGTCGTCGATCATCTGCACCCAGTCGCCCGCCACCGCCTCGGCCGGCACGACGACGGCCGATGGCTTCTCGCGGAAGATGATGTTGACCTCGACCGACATGCCGATCCGCAGCGGCGTGTCCTGCGGCAGCCGCAGATAGACGCGGAACGTCTTCCGGGTCGGATCGCCCTTCGGCGTGATCTGCGACACCGTGGCCCGTAGCGCGCGCCCCGGAAACGCCTCGCTGCGCAAGAACGCCTTCTGCCCGGACACGATGCGGTTGATCTCTTCCTCGTTGACCTCGGCGACGACCTGCATCGGGGCCGGCGGTCCGACCCAGAACAGCACGTCGGTCGGACCGGCGATCTCGCCGACCTCGCCGTCGCGCCGCAGCACCATGCCGTCGAGCGGCGCCTTCAACAGCAGCGAGTCGAGATGCACCTTCTGCGCGGCGATCCGCGATTTGGCCTCCTCGTGCCGGGTCCAGCGCTGTTCGTACTCGGTGCGCGCGGCGTCGCTCTTGTCGCGGTCCTTTTCGGCGCGCGCGAGGTCGCGCTCGAGCTGGCCGCGGTTGATCTCCATCTGTTCGAGCGCGCTGCGCTCCTCGGCGTCGTCCTGGCGGCCGAGGATCTGGCCGGCCCTCACCACCTGTCCCTCGCAGCGGCACAGTTCGACCAGCCGGCGGCGCTGCAGCGGCACCACCTTGGCCCAGCGCTCGGGCTCGACGGTGCCGGTGCCGTAAACGGCTTCGGAAACCGGCGCGAGACTGGCGTAGCTCGTGGTCACCAGCGGCGGGTAGAGGTAGTTCGAGTAACCGTAGTAGCCGGCGCCCGCGGCGGCCGCGGCCAGGATTCCGGTTGCGATGAGGTTGCGGAGTTTCATGGCTGTTCCCCTGAAATCAGAAGCCGAAGCGCTTGCGCAGGTTCGTCGGAACCTGGTCGAGAATTTCGCGTGCTTCGTCGCGCTTGGCGTTCTTGACCTGCGGAGCCGGCGTTGCCGGCGTCGCCCGCGTGATCGTGGAGGCTGGCGCGGCTTGCGTGGCCGCAGGCGCCGCCACGGCCGCCGGCTGCTGCACCACTGCCGGCGCGGCTTGCTGTACCACAGCGGGAGGGGGCGGAGGCGGTGCCGCGGCCTGGGTAGGCTGATCGGCGTCGCCGGCGCGCTCGATGGCGGGCGACTTGCCGGCGGCGCCGGTCCGGACCGCGCGCCAGGCCCTTGCGGCCACCACGGCGCGGCCGATTTCGTCACTCGTCATGCGCTTCATCAGCAGCGTCATCAACTGGCGGGCGCCGTTGCGATCCTCCTCGACCTTGCTGGCCGAGGCGACGATGTAGGCCCAGCTATAGGCCTTCACATTGTCCTTGGTGACGCCGCGTCCGCTGGCATAAAGGCCGGCGACGATCAGCATGGCGTGGGCGTGGCCCTGGTCGGTCGCGCGGGAGAACCAGCGGAAGGCTTCCTGGTCGCTGCGCGGGCGGCCGATGCCCGCCGAATACAGCGCGCCGAGATAGAACTGCGCGTCGTCATCGCCCGCCTGCGCCGACTGCTCGTAGCGCGTGGCCATGTTGCGGTCGGAGGCGGCATCGGCCAGGACGGGGTTGATCGGCGCGGCCAGGCAACAGGCCGCGACGACCACGGTCCGCGCCATGGCCGAGGAAATCGTGAAACCCGTCCCCGCGACAGGATTGATCGATCGAAAATTTGAGATGCGCCACATGCTCATACGCTTTCGGTTGGATCGTCCGTGTCCGAAAGGCGTCTGAGCCGCGCCGACGCGGGCCAATTTTCCCCCCAGCGCCTTTCGTGTGTGAAACCTATCCCGGCCACGCGCCGACAGATGTGCGACCCGTCACATATCCGGCCTGCCGCCGCTGGAATCGGCAGTTGCAATATGTTCATAAGACGCGGAATTCGGCGCTAAAAACATCGAGGCGCAGGCTCGCAATGGAACCCGGCGCTTTGAAGGCCGCGGGGCGTGTCCGCAGACAGCCGCGCACGGGGCGACGTGGGATAGACGGAGGGACTGCAGAAGCGATCGGCACCAGCGATGCCAGCCCGCGCTCGCCGCAGGCAGGGCATCGACATGCTGTGCATCGGCAACAGCCTGCTCGATCAGGAGCGGGATATGGCCGGGATCGCCGCCTTACTGCGCCTTCTCGTGCGCCGCGATTCCGGTCGGCTTATAGTCGTAGGTCGGGTAGAACTCCGTGCGATAGCTGCCCCATGCGGTGTTCTCGAGAATGCGGTTGACCTCGCGCAGCCGCGACGCCGGCAGCCGCAGCGTCACCACCTGCCCGATTCCCATCATCACATACCAGCTCACGACCTCGACGCCTTCCGGCGGGAACGCCTTGTAATAGCCCTGGCGCTGCAGTTGGGCATTGAGTTCGTTGAGCGGCCGCGACTGGTCATGCTTCAAGAACACGGTCAGCATCACGCCGTTGTCGGCCGTCGGCGGCGCGTTTTCCGCCGCAGGCGCCGGAGCCTGCGCGGCGGCGCCCGACGCGCCCATCAGGATGCCGGCCAGCATCGCCAATCCTACCCATGAGCTTTTTGCCAGCACTGCCGTCTCCTTTGATCGATCTGCAAAATGGTTGCGGCGCGATCATTGCGAGCTCGTCGGGGCATGTAAATCGTAAACGACGATCGGTCTGCCGCCGCCTGGCGTCGCCGCGTCTGGTTGAAAATTAAATCAACCTCGCGCGCAGCGCGCCGGCGGTTGAATACCATTAATAAAATAAATGAAGAGGTCGGCGCTCCAGCAAGGTATTCAAATACTCAATTTACCTTTCTCTCGGGGGATTCAATCGGATTTCAGCAAATGACAGTATCTGATCGATCTTTAGCGCGCGCAACCGAGACTCCCCGTATTCTTACGGGCCGTGAAATTAACCATGTGAGCAAGTGGAACCGATAAAATAGTTATATGTCAGGACAAGACCAGCGCGCCACTGATTCGCACGTCACGACGTGGATGGAAAACATCGCACCTCTCGAAGAGAATTCCGAGATCGTCCAGCTTTCCGCCGTGCGCTCACGCGCCGCGGAAGAGGCGGGGGCGGCGATCGCCCGACAGTTGAACGGGCCGCTGACGGCGCTGCAGCTCTACATGAACGAGATCAAGCAGCACAGCCACCAGTTTGCGCAGGGGTCTGCCAACCGAAACTACCTGCAGCAGGTCATCGAGAACGCGCTCCAGCAGACCGAACGCGTGTGCGCGCTGGTGAAGCAGATATCCGACGGTCATCCCGCGCCGAACTCAGAACCCGCCGCGAGACAGCCAGGCGATCCGCAAGCCCGTCGCCACGCCGATGGCAGCCGCAGGCCGGCTCCGATGTTCATCCAGGAGGCCGGACAGAAGCCGCTGACCAAGCGTGAGCGCGAGGTGCTGAGCCTGATCAGCGAAGGCTGCTCCAACAAGCAGGGCGCCTTGCGGATGAACATCAGCCCGCGGACCTTCGAAAGCCATCGTGCAGAAGCCATGCGCAAGCTCGGCGCCCGCAATACGGCGGATCTGGTTCGCAAGGCGCTGCTGCAGCCGGCCTGATCTTTCCCTGAAGTCGATTTGGCGCGTCAGGCTGCGCGCACCCGCCCGGGGACGCCCCGTTGATTCGATGCCTGCCCGCGTCCGGCAACGCGTCTCGATGCCGTCGATCAGTCTCGCCGCCTCGAATCATCGAAACGGCGGGCGCAGCCGACCGGGTGAACCCAGGATCAGTGAAAGTCTTCGATGAAGGCGCGCGCGCGGGGGGCGGGCCGCAATGCGATGGTCGGCTTCGGCGCTTCGGGAATGATCGTGATGGTCCATGCCGCGGGGACGCTTGCCTTGTTTTCCACGATCGACCGAACGTGGCCGGTGACCGACGATCCAGCCGAACGCACGGTGGCGGTCCTGCCGTTGAACTGTGCGATGCGGAAACGCCGCACTTCCTTCTGATCGCTGGTTTCAAACGTGAACATGAGAGGACTCCATTCGTCCCGGCAACTATCCCTAGTCAACGTTATCCGGAGGTGAAAATCCTCAACCGTAGAAGTACGGCTACGGCGCCGAGGGTTCGACGGAGCGACCGGCCAAATGGCTTTCCGCGGTGCTGCACCGCGCATGCGTCGCGCGCTCGTCACGCCAAGGGGCGCGCAGCGGCGCGCGCCGGAGCAGGCTCTGGAACATGATGCTTGAGGCGCGGGCGGCGGCTGCGTGGCCTGATCGGACGACGACCGGAGCGCGTAAAAATATCAGTCGGCGGAGCCTGGAAAGACCGCTTCCATCTTGGTCTTCAGCGTCGCGGCGTTGAACGGCTTGACGATGTAATTGTTGACGCCGGCCTTCTTCGCCGCGATCACGTTCTCGGTCTTGGATTCAGCCGTGATCATGATGAACGGCGTCTTGGAGAACTCCGGGCTGGCGCGGACTTCCTTGAGCAGGTCGTAGCCCGTCATCGGCTCCATGTTCCAGTCGGAAATCACCAGGCCGTATCGTTTGGTCTGCATCTTGGCGAGGGCGGCGGAACCGTCGCTGGCGTCGTCGACATTCTCGAATCCGAGCTGCTTGAGCAGGTTTCGGATGATGCGGATCATGGTGCTGTAGTCATCGACCACCAGGATCGGCATCGACAAATCAAAAGCCATGTCCTCAAACTCCGCGCAGACTGCCAGCCGCCGAACCCGGGTGATTGCGCATCGCACGCGAAAAGAAATTCGAGAGCCTTTTCTCGAACGCGCACCCGTCAGCACGGTGACCACTATCAGGGCTCATTGAACAGCGCGTTAATTCGGCGTCGGGGAAAAAGCGGAAACGCCGCCTGAGGCCGTAGTAATACGGTGAAGTTCACTCGGCCGCGCAATCCTGGCGCGCAAGAAGATCGAGTCGCTCATCTGGGATCGGGCGCGGCGCGCTGCCCTCACGCGGCGACGCAATGCAGGCGCGGGTGCATCAGCCTCGTGTATTGCGACCGGGCCGTGGCGTAGCATTCGCACGATGTCTTCATCAGCCCGTCGACATTGGTGATCTCGATGTGCCCGCGGCTGTAGTGGATGAAGCCCGCCTGCTGCAGCGTATTGGCGACCAGCGAAACGCTGTTGCGGCGCGCGCCGATCATCTGCGCCATCGATTCCTGCGTCAGCACGATCTTGTCGCTGCCGGAGAGGTCGCGGGTCTGCAGCAGGCATCGCGCCAGCCGCGACTCGACCGTGTGCGAGGCGTTGCAGCCCGCTGTCTGCTGAATCTGCGCATCGACCGCGAGGCCGTGCCGTACCAGCGCCGTTCGCAGCGCGGGGCTTTGATCGGCCGCATGGCGTAGCTGATCGAGATCGATGGTCGAGGCGGAACCCGGCACCATCACCAGGGCGGTGTTCAGTGCGACCGGGTCGCCGAGGGCGGCAAACGCGCCGAAAATGCTGTCGCGGCCGATCATCGCGATCTGCACGTGCTCGCCGCGCGCGAGCTTGACGACCAGCGAGATGACGCCCCTGTGCGGCAAGTAGGCACGCTTGAGCGCTTCATCGACTTCGACGAGCACCATGTCGTGGCTGAGATCGGCGTGACGAAGATGGGGACGAAGCAGCTCGAAGTCGTCCGCCGTCAGCGAGGACAAGAAACCATTGGGCGAACGAAGGGCCGAATCCAAGGCAGTCTCCTGCGTTCAGGCCAGGCCGGTCTCTGGCGTGATGCGAGCGATCCCGAAGCAGGATGATCCTTGCGTATTTCATTGGCAAGGATGAAATGGCAAACGCTGCGCCCGGCCGATGCCTTGCTGTCAGACAAGTCGTGCATGCTTCGATCGTACGCCGCGGGCGTGTTCTGCTTCGGCACAGCGGCGCGCGCAGCCTCGCACGCAATGGAACGCGGCGGTGGCGTCGCGCCGCGCGCGGCGGCAATGGATGGGTAAGACGTGGGTGCCGCTTCCGCAAAGAAATCTCGTCCCGCCGCGACACAGGCGGAATTCGAGGTATTCGGTTAGGTGCCGTATGCATCGCTGCACGGGCACGACGTTATCCGTCCGAGCCTATACACGGTGCAGGGCAGACAGCGCGGCGATTTGCGGCGGAAATGCTGGAGTGCGCTGATTCGCAAGGGGGAAAGCGATCAGGTGATTGCACCGGCCGCGGACACCAACACCAAACGCTGCAGGGAGGCCGACTTGCGTCGCAGGTCGGAACCGGGAAGGACGGAGGCAGCCTTCAGTGCTCGCCGCCGCTCTGTGCGCGCCACCGAATACTCCGAGAGAGAAGAAGATATACCCGCCGACCCGCCGCATGGGCCCATGCGGCGTCCGTTGCCCGCCCGGTCCGGCCGCCACCGCCGACGCCTCGCGGTCGTACCGAGAATCCGGCGATCCCAAATCATTGCGACAGCCGCATGGCTGGATTGAACCTTGATTATCTGATTGCGGGGGGCTGACATGACGCGCGTTCTCATCGTCGATGACGATCCAATGGTCTGCACGGCCATCGAGATCTATCTTGAACGTCACGGTTTCGATGTCACCGTCGCCGACGGCGGCGAGGCCGGGTTGCGCGCGCTGGAGGATGCCGGCTTCGATCTCATGCTCGTCGACATCTTCATGCCGCATATGCGCGGCTTCGAATCGATCCGGATCTTCCATGAGCGCGCGCCGACCGTTCCTCTGGTGGCGATGTCGGGCTACGCCTTCGCCAAGCTCGATGCGCCGGCGCCGGACTTCTTGCGCATGGCGCTCGAGCTCGGCGCAGCGCGTTGCCTGCGCAAGCCGTTCACGCCCGGCGCGCTGCTGACCGTCGTCAACGAATGTCTCGCCGAAGCCCGTTCGCGTCATAGCGCCGTCGCACAGACAAGCTGAGCGGGTCTGGCCGCCCCGCCCCGCACCGGGACGACGATCTTTCCCGATGTCACCGGCCATGCGATCGCGCCCGGCGCGCTGATTTCTCCATCCGACACGTCGATCCGGCTCCAAACGGACGGCGCCCGCCGCGACCCGCCTCGTGACGGGGCGGCCCCATTCTTTGTCGGCATCGGGATCGAGCTGGCAGCCGGCCGGAAACCGCGGCCGCGGCGTAAGAAGGCGTTAACCATAAAATCCATCGGCGAAGGTTTGCTGGCTTTTACCGCCGGCTGGCGGTGACCGCGTTAACCTCCGAGTAGCGGGTGCGGGAACAGTCTGGCAGGGACGCCCAGCGAAGTTGTGGCGTTGCGTCAATTGTGTTCATCCAGAAGGATATGCGTTATGTCAGGTATTGTTCTTTCGTCTTCGGTTCGTCAGAACCTGCTCTCGCTGCAGTCGACCGCCGATCTGCTCGCCACCACGCAGAATCGCCTTGCCACCGGCAAGAAGGTCAACACCGCCCTCGATAACCCGACCAACTTCTTCACCGCCCAGTCGCTCGATTCGCGCGCTGGTGACATCAACAACCTGCTCGACGGCATCGGCAATGGCGTGCAGGTGCTGCAGGCCGCCAACACCGGCATCACCTCGCTGCAGAAGCTGGTCGATACCGCGAAGTCGATCGCCAACCAGGCGCTGCAGAGCGCGGTCGGCTACTCCACCAAGTCGAACGTCTCGGCGACGATCGCCGGCGCGACCGCGACCGACCTGCGCGGCACCACAACTTACACCAGCGCTACCGCCGCCTCGAACGTGCTGTATTCCGGCACGGCCGGCGGCACGACGGCTGCGACTTCGGCCAAGACGCTCGGCGGCATCGTCGGCACCTTGACCGGCTCCGCGGTCAACGACAACCAGAGCACCCCGGCGGCGATCACGGCCACCACCAAGCTCAACAACGTCGGCGCCGGCGGCGCGGGCACCTCGGGCGTCGGCACGGCGACGGTCGCGGACGGCGACACGTTCACCGTCAACGGCCACACCATCACCTTCAAGGCCGGTGCTGCTCCGGCAGCCGCGAGCCTGCCGACCGGTTATGGCCTCGACGGCACCGGCACCAGCAGCGTTGCCACTGACGGCAATGGCAACTCGATCATCTATATCGGCGCCTCCCTCACGGCTTCGACGGCGACGGTTGGCGACGTGCTGAAGGCGATCGACCTTGCCAGCGGCGTGCAGTCGGCGGCCATCGCGAGCGGTGTCGCCACGCTCTCCACCAATGCAGGCCAGACGGCTTCCTCCGTCGGTTCGGGCGCACTCGCGGTCAAGACCTCGACCGGCGGCGACCTCAGCATCAGCGGCAAGGCCGACTTCCTCAAGGCGCTGGGCCTCACCGCGGCGCTCGGCTCCGGCATCACCACGGTCGGCGCGACCCGCACCACTGCCGCGGGTACGCTCGGCAACCTGATCCAGGACGGCTCCACCCTGAACGTCAATGGCAAGACCATTTCGTTCAAGAATGCGCCGACCCCGGCTGCCTCCGCCACCCACACCGGTGTCAGCGGTGCGGTCGAGACCGACGGCAGCGGCAACTCGACGGTCTACCTGCAGGCCGCCACGGTCGCCGACGTGCTGAACGCGATCGATCTCGCCACCGGCGTCCAGACCGCGACGCTCGCCTCGGGCGGTGCGACGTTCGCAGCCGCCGCCGGCCAGACCAAGTCCTCGATCAACACCAGCGGCTCGCTGCAGATCTCGACCGGCACGATCGCCGACCTGTCGATCATCGGCACCGGCAACGCGCTGTCCACGCTCGGCCTGACCGGCAACACCGGAACCGGCACCAACTTCACCGCGGGTCGTACCGCGGCGGCTGGCAGCCTCTCCGGCAAGAGCCTGACCTTCACCTCCTTCAACGGCGGCGCGGCGGTCAACGTCACGTTCGGCGATGGTTCCAACGGTACGGTCAAGACTCTCGACCAGCTCAACGCCGCATTGCTGGCCAACAATCTCAGCGCGACGGTCGACTCGACCGGCAAGCTGACGATCTCCGCCACCAACGACTACGCTTCGTCGACCCTCGGTTCGGCGACGGCGGGCGGCGTCATCGGCGGCACGCTGACGACGGCGATCACGTTCACGACCGCTTCGGCCCCGATCGCCGACGCATCGGCGCAGACGGTCCGCAGCAACCTGGTGACCCAGTTCAACGGCATCCTGGCGCAGATCACCACCACGTCGCAGGACGCGTCGTTCAACGGCGTCAACCTGCTGGGCGGTGACCAGCTCAAGCTGACGTTCAACGAAACCGGCAAGTCGACCTTGAACATCACCGGCGTGACGTTCAACGCGGCGGGTCTGGGCCTGGCGAACCTGGTCAGCGGAAGCGACTTCATCGACAACTCCGCCACCAACAAGGTCATCAGCAACCTGAGCTCGGCCTCGACGCTGCTGCGTACCCAGGCTTCCGCCTTGGGTTCGAACCTCTCGATCGTGCAGATCCGTCAGGACTTCTCCAAGAACCTGATCAACGTGCTGCAGACCGGTTCGTCGAACCTGACGCTGGCCGACACCAACGAGGAAGCGGCGAACAGCCAGGCGCTGTCGACCCGCCAGTCGATCGCGGTGTCCGCGCTGGCGCTGGCGAACCAGAGCCAGCAGAGCGTGCTGCAGCTGCTCCGCTAAGCGGAACGGCGACGACGTCAACGATCAAGGCGGCGGGGGTTACCCCGCCGCCACCATCGATCCAGAATTCCCGAAGTAGTATGGCGGCGCGTTTGCCGCGTGTTTGCACGAACGATGTTTCGTAAACGTCGTGGGTCCGCGGGGGCCCATGCGCGTCGCGACGGGGGATGACTGTGCCGCTACGTGTCGAGCTGAAGCCGTTTGAGCGCATCGTGATCGGTGAAACCGTTCTGGTCAATTCCGGCACGCGCACCTGTTTCCTGATCGAAGGCGAGGCGCCGATCCTCCGCGAGCGCGACACGATCACGGCCGAGACCGCCAATACGCCGGCCAGGCGTCTCTATCTCTGCCTTCAGACGATGTACCTGAAGAACGACATTCCGCGTTACCGCGCCGCCTACCAGGGCTTCCTGCGCGAGGCGCGCGACGCCAATCCGGGCGCCCGCGTCACGATCGATGCCGCCAACGCCCATGTCGCGGCCGGCGCGCTCTACAAGGCGCTCAGGGAAATCCGCAAGCTCGTGAAGCGTGAAGACGAGCTTCTCGCCGCCTGAACGGCGCGTCTCGCCGCCTGCATTCGCTCCCGCATCATCGTCCGAGCCGGCGACCGCGCGCCACGTTCGGCATGACCGTATTGGAGGAGCCAGCGCCGCGCCGCCATCGAACGGCGATGGCGAAATTATTCACCATATCCGTATTTGCACGGACAGCGAAATTAACGCGGCCGTGAAACTCGGAGGACTATTTTTGCGGGAGGCCAATATCTGATTTCCGGAAGGCGAGCTCATATGGACGATCTTTTGAGGGAATTCCTGACGGAGACCAATGAGAGCCTCGATACGGTCGACAATCAGCTCGTGCGGTTCGAGCAGGATCCGAGCGACGCGAAGATTCTGGATAACATCTTCCGCCTGGTCCACACCATCAAGGGCACTTGCGGCTTCCTCGGCCTGCCACGGCTGGAAGCGCTGGCGCATGCCGGCGAGACGCTGATGGGCAAATTCCGCGACGGCATGCCGGTCAGGGCCGAAGCCGTCACGCTGATCCTGTCCAGCATCGACCGCATCAAGGAGATTCTCGCCGGCCTCGAAGCGACCGAGACCGAGCCCGAGGGCACCGACGAAGACCTGATCGAAAAGCTGCACGAGATGGCGGAGGGCGGCCACCACGTCGAGGCCGAGGCGGTGCCCGAGGCCAGCGCGCCGCCCGTACCACCGGAACCGGTGTTGGAAGTCGCCAGGGGCACGCTGGTCGATCAGGTGTTGGAACGTCCGCTGCGTCCGGGTGAAGTCTCGCTCGACGATCTCGAACGTGCCTTCCGCGAAACCAAGACGGAGGCCGAGCCGGCCGCGCCGGCCGCGGCGCCGGCGCCCGTCGCCGAACAACCGGTGGCGGAAGCTGCGCCGCCGAAGGCCAAGCCAAAGCCGGCGCGCAAGGCGGCCGCCGCCGATGCCGACGTGCATGAAGCCGACAAGATCGCCAACCAGTCGATCCGCGTCAACGTCGACACGCTCGAACATCTGATGACGATGGTGTCCGAACTGGTGCTGACCCGCAACCAGCTCCTCGAAATCTCCCGCCGCAACGAGGACACCGAGTTCAAGGTGCCGCTGCAGCGGCTCTCCAACGTCACCGCCGAACTGCAGGAAGGCGTCATGAAGACGCGCATGCAGCCGATCGGCAA
>JAESFG010000549.1_pt1 | contig 17255 bp, 19 predicted proteins | sample 9269371 | NCBI WGS metagenome assembly JAESFG01 (sample SAMN14506227, study PRJNA617093) | algae metagenome | isolation source: Aetokthonos hydrillicola CCALA 1050 (B3-Florida) and co-occurring... | place: USA: South Carolina | collected 2013-01-01 | reverse complement strand
ACATCAAGAAAATCGCCCTTGCTCTGGCACCCAGGCCTGCCTGCGCCTGAGTTCTTCCCGAAAACACCATCCAATCCTTCAAAAAGCAAAACCCCGCCGAAAATCGACGGGGTTTGTCAGCGGTCTGGAACGGCGCCTTCGGGCGCCGTTTTTGTTTTTGGTCGCCGGATACCGCATGACCGGCGCGCCGGCAAAGATCTATCCGAAGCAGGGCGAGAACGGCCGCACGCGCTACCAGCATTTCTGCGACGGCTGCGGTTCCCCGCAGTTTGCGAGCGGCGACGGCGGGGTCGACGATTGGGGCATCCGCTGGGGCAGCATCCGCCGCGATCAGCTCAAACCGGCGCGCCAGATATGGTGCCGCTCCAGCCGTGCCATGGATCAACGATATCAAGGATTTGCCAGGGCGCCCGATCGGTTAGGGACGGCGGCCTCGGCTACTTTGCATGGGGTTGTTTTCGATGTTTTGTGTTGGACCGCCCAACCCTTGCATCCGGGGCCGCCGCAAGGCTAAACAGGGCGCCTTGAGGGCGGCTAGCTCAGCTGGTTAGAGCATCTCGTTTACACCGAGAGGGTCGGGAGTTCGAATCTCTCGCCGCCTACCAGCCTTCGCCCTGCGGGCTACGGCTCGGCAAGCCAGCCATCGCGGCAGCCGCGCCACATCCGCTCACTCGCAGGGCGAAGTCTGTCGCGCCGAAGCTCGCAGAGCGCAGGCGGACCGTCGCCCCGACAATGAAAAAGCGTGGAGCCGAAGCCTCACGCCTTCTCGTCTTGTTCAGGCTCTTGCTTCAGCTCTGCGGGGCCGTCACCGACGCCGGCAGGGTGAGCGGCGCGCCGCCGAGCGACATCGGTCCGACCGGGCTCGCCTGTCGCGCGACCTTCTTGCGCACGCGGGAGTACCGGCTGCTCGATGGCTTCGTGGAAATCGAGGCGGTGACGTCGGAAGCCATCGCATTTTTCAGCGAGTCGACCTTCGTGTTAAGCGCGGAGATCTGGCCGGAGATCTTCTTCACTTCCTGATGCTCGTCCGCGATCTGCGCGGAAAGCTTCTTGGTGCCGGCCTGTTCGTCCACGCTCTGGCGCAGCGAAGCGAGCGCGATCGAGTCCTGCTGCAGCAGGGCTGCGCTCTGCACCAGCAGATAGTTGTTGGCCTGCAGCGCGGCGGTGTGCTTCTCCTGGGTTGACTGGATTTCCTTGAGCGCGGCCAGCGTCGGATCCTGCGTCGGCTCGGATGGCTTCGACGGCGGCAGCAGCTCGGCCAGGCGGCTGAGGTCGGGCAGCGAGAGATGGCTGATGTCCGGCAGCGGAAACTCGGATGGCGACAGCGTGTAGACCGCCGCCGTGGAGTTGATGCCGAGCGCGATGATCGCAAGCGTCAGGATCGACTTCCTCGACTTCTTGCTCGGCGCCTTGGCGACGACTGGCTCGTTCTGGTTCTGGGCTTTCGGGGTCTTGATTTCGGTTGTCTCGGTCACGCGGGTTACTCGCACAAAGGGGTGAACTAAAAAGGAGCCGTCGCGCGGATGGTCCGTTGCGACGGCTCCTTTACGCGGCACCCAACTACAACTCCCGCTGACATTAATCGGACGAGATTAATTCCGCGTTACGCGCGCGCCTGGCGACGATGCACTCGCACGCGTTTCGTGCGTCGGGATGACATGCGATGCAATCTTGCGTAGGCTTTACTCGCGCCGGCGGATCGGGAGTACGAGTTATTCCGGACATTTGCCCGCCGCTTTCGACAACGCCGGTTGATGCCACCGTGGTATCACGGATGTACTGCGCGCAAGGCGACGCCGAGGCTTGCGAATATCGGCGGCGACAGAAAGGACCGCAAGAATGGAAGCCCCCGTCAGCCACGAACAGAACGCCGACCAGGTCGCCTACTGGAACGGTCCCGCCGGCCAGCGCTGGGCGGATCGGCAGGCGGCGCAGGACGTGCTGCTCAAGCCGGTCGCCGACCTCGTCGTCGACCGGGCGAAGCTGCAGCCGGGGGAGCGCGTGATCGATGTCGGCTGCGGCAGCGGCGCCACATCGGTCGCCTTCGCGCGCGAGGTCGCGCCCTCGGGCCGCGTGCTCGGCGTCGACGTTTCGGGGCCGATGCTGGCGCGGGCGCGGCAGGCGGCACCGAAGGATCTGCCGGTCGATTTCGTGCAGGCGGACGCAACGGTCTATCCGTTCGAGCCGGCGCGTTTCGATGTGCTGGCCTCGCGCTTCGGGGTGATGTTCTTTGCCGATCCCGCGCTGTCGTTCGCCAATATGCGGAAAGCGCTGAAACCCTCAGGCCGGCTGGCCTTCGCCTGCTGGCGCGAGCCGCGCGAAAACCCGTTCTTCATGGCGCCGCTGGCGGCTGCCTACAAGCACGTGCCAAAGCTGCCGCCGCAGGGGCCGGAAGATCCCGGACCGTTCGCCTTTGCGTCGGAGGCCCGCGTGCACCGAATCCTCGGCGAGGCCGGCTTTACCGGAATTGCGATGGAGGCGTGTCCGCTGTTGCTGGATTCGGCGATCGGCCGCGGCCTCGACGGCGCGATCCAGGGCGCGTTGGACATCGGCCCGGTCAGCCGGGCGCTGGATGGGCAGCCGGAACATCTGCGCACCGCCGCCGTCGCTTCGATCCGCGAAGCGTTGACGCCATTCGCCAAGGGCGATGCAGTGCTGCTGCCAGCGTCGGTGTGGATCGTGACGGCCAAGGCCTCGTAAGGCACCTTAACGCAGGACCGCCACGTCAGCGCCACCAAATTGCCCGACGAATCACCGACGCGTGTCGAACCGGGCCGGCGGCGTATGCGCACGAGTAACAGTAGTGATGCGTAACAGTGGTGTGCGCGATTTTGATCCTTATTTCACGCCGGCCCGGGCCGGGTTGATCACGATCGCGGTCTTCGTGTTCGTCGTGATCTTCGCCCGAATCGTCACGATGCAAGAACAACGAGCGGAAATCCGCGCGCAAACCGCGGAGGCCCGGCCTGCAGAACGCGCCGAGCCGATCGCCGCCGCGCCGATCACCCCTGAGCTGGTCACCCAAGGCATCGGCGGCATCAAGGGCCTGCGCGGCACGCTGCCTTGAGGCGGAGGCGGTGCGCTAGGCCCGTTCTTCCCAGATCATCGCCAGATGTACGATGGTTTCGGCGGCCTTTTCCATGTCCTGGCGGCTGACCCATTCCAGCCGCGAATGGATGGCGTGTTCGCCGGCGAACACGTTGGGGCAGGGCAGGCCCATGAAGGACAGCCGCGAGCCGTCGGTGCCGCCGCGGATAGAGCCGCGCACCGGCGTCAGCCCGGCGCGGCGGATCGCCTCCATGGCGTAGTCGACGGTCTCCGGGTGGCGATCGATCACCTGCTTCATGTTGCGGTACTGATGCTTGACCTCCATCCGATAGCTGGAGTGCGGGTAGTCCTGCATCACGTCCTTGACGATGCCCTCGAGCAGCGCCTCCTTCTCCTTGAGGCCCTCGTCGGTAAAGTCGCGCACGATGAAGCCGATGGTCGCCTTCTCCAGCGCGCCCGAGATGCCGATCGGATGCAGGAATCCTTCCTTGCCTTCGGTGGTTTCCGGCGAACAGGTGTTCTTCGGCAGGCGGTCGATGATGGCGGCCGCGATCTTGATCGCGTGCTCCATTTTGCCCTTGGCGAAACCCGGGTGGATCGAGACCCCCTCGATGGTGATGGTGACGCCGTCGGCCGAGAACGTCTCGTCCTCGATATGGCCGGCGCTTTCGCCGTCCATCGTATAGGCGAAGTCGGCGCCGAGCTTCTTCAGATCGACCTTGTCGACGCCGCGGCCGATCTCCTCGTCGGGCGTGAACAGGATCTTGATGGTGCCGTGCCTGATCTGCGGGTTCTGGATTAGGAAGCGCGCCGCATCCATGATCTCGGCAATGCCGGCCTTGTTGTCGGCCCCCAGCAGCGTGGTACCGTCGGTCGTGACGATGTCGTGGCCGATCTGGTCGGCGAGCGCAGGGTTATCGGCGACGCGGATCACCGGCGCCTCGATGTGACCACCCGCGATGCCGGAAAGCGGGGCGTGATCCGGCAGCAGGACGATGTCGCCGCCCTGGTAGTTCTTCAGGATCTGCGGCTTGACGTTGGCCCCGGTGCAATCGGGCGAGGTGTCCATGTGCGAGCAGAAGCAGATCACCGGCACCTTCTTCTCGGTCGTGGCCGGGATCGTCGCATAGACGTAGCCGTGCTCGTCGAGATGGGCGTCTTGCAGGCCCATTTCCCGCAGTTCCGACGCCAGCAGGCGGCCGAGGTTCTTCTGCTTGTCGGTGGAAGGGCAGGTGGGCGAGTCCGGATCGGATTGGGTGTCGATCACGACATAGCGCAGCAGGCGTTCGGTCACATCATGGGTAAAGGCGATTGGCGAAGCCGGCATTGACCATCCGAGGAACTGGGGCAGGGAAGGCGGACTATAACAGAAAAGCGCCGTTCCGGCGCACGGCCGAATGGCGCGTCGGACCCCGGGCGGTCGGATCAGACCGCTTCCTTGAGTTCCTTGGCGGCGCGGAAGGCGACCTTCTTGCTGGCCTTGATCTGGATCGGCTCGCCGGTCGCGGGATTGCGGCCGACGCGGGCGGCGCGCTTGCGGACCTGCAGGATGCCGAGCCCGACGATGCGGACCCGCTCGCCTTTCTTCAGGTGTTTTGCGATCCGGTCCACCGTGTCGGTCAGGAACGCCTCGGCGGCCTTCTTGGACAGTTCATGCTCCTCGGCCAGCGCGGCCGCCAGATGTTTCACGGTGATGGTCGCCGGAGCCGTTGCTTTCTTTGCCATGTTGGCCCTCTTCTTGTTGTGTGGCAGGGCCGCGCTCGAAAATGGCGGTCCGTGCCGGGAAAAGCTTGCGCGAGGATGTAGGCCCCCCGCGGACCCCGTGCCATCGGCGCCAGCCGGGTTCAGCACCCAAGCCTGTCGGGCTTAGACGATTCGGACGGCGCCCGCCTGCGCCTTGCCGCAAAAGCCGCCGATAACCCGCAGCAGAATCACGGAATTGCCCGTTCGGCAGGAAGCCTCGCAACATCCTTGACTAAGCGGGGACGGGCCTTTATGCCCTCGGTCCTGCGCGGACGGCATCCGCGGGAGTAGCTCAGTTGGTTAGAGCGCCGCCCTGTCACGGCGGAGGCCGCGGGTTCGAGTCCCGTCTCTCGCGCCAGTTCCGGATGGCCTGATCTTCATCCACCACAGACAATCGCCCGACGCAAACAATCGCTCGCCGCAAGCAATCACCTGCCGCAAGCAAAAAGGCCGCCCCCGAGGACGGCCGTTTTTATTCCAGACCTTTATTCAGATCCTGCAATATCGATCAGCGAACCGTCGAGCTACTCGTACTGGTGACAACCACCGGCTTGCCGGCTTTCACGACCTGGGCGGTCTGGCTGTAATCGGCGCCGGTTCGGGCCGAGATGCCGAACGCCGCCACCGCGATGCCCGCGACCAACGCGACAACCACGATCTTCAGATGCGTACTGCGATCCGCAGAGTGAATGGAGTGGTTCATGTGAGCCTCCCGGACGCCTTCCGCGTCCTGTTGGCCGCAGAAGTACGCGCCATGTGTTTCAGGATCGTTTCGCGGTTTCGGCAAAATGGTTTCATTCAGCCGGTTTCTTGCCTGTTTTTCGCCAAAGCTTCGTGACGTAGATCACACAACTGAACGGCTTGTCGTGATGTGCGACAGCGCGCCAGCCGCAGGGCCCTTGCTTCGACGCGACCATGTCGGAAGTCATGCGCCGCACAGGCACCGGCCCTGCGGGGCTTGATGTAACAGCGCGCTTCACCACTTTACGCGTAGTGGCTGGGGAGCAGCGGCCAACCGCTCACTGTAGTCTAGCGGACGCCGGTCGCCGAGGCCCGGCCAGCAAGCGGGCGCCGGCCATAACCGGCGCGCACTCTTTTCTGGGGATAGTGGCGACATCGCCAGGTCGTCCACCAGCAACGATGGCGCCCGCAACGTGAGCCGCTGGGTAAGAAGGAGGCGGTCTCTCCGCAAAAGCCGTGATCCATTCGGCTTCAGGGAGCAGCCTTGGTATCGATATAAGGTTCAGCCGGACGCATCCAGATCCTGCGGCCGTCCGGTTGATCAGGCCCGCGATGCATCCGTCTCGCTGACCGGCATGAAGCAGGTGCATCCAATTCCGCCAGCGCCGGGGTCGGCACGCCACACCCCATCGCTTTCGGACGGTGCACCAAGCAGCGGATCACGCGTCAACCCGGGTTGCCTTGCGCGCTGTGTTGCGCTGCGCTAAGCCAAGAACAATTCCAATCAACGAATCTGCGGGCCAATCCGCAGCAAAAGGCACCGCCGATGACCGGCATCCTGCAGAACTATCTTCCACTCGTCGTGTTTGTGGGCGTCGCCGGGCTGATCGGCCTGGCGCTTCTGATTGCCCCTTTTCTGGTCGCGTTCCAGCAGCCGGACCCGGAAAAGCTGTCCGCCTATGAATGCGGATTCAATGCATTCGACGACGCCCGCATGAAGTTTGACGTCCGGTTCTATCTGGTCGCGATCCTCTTCATCATCTTCGACCTCGAAGTGGCGTTCCTGTTCCCGTGGGCGGTGGCGTTCGGGAAGCTCGGCGCCACCGGCTTCTGGTCGATGATGGTGTTCCTCGCCGTCCTCACGGTCGGCTTTGCCTATGAATGGAAGAAAGGCGCGCTCGAATGGGATTGAGCCCGACCGTATCAGGCGCTTCGCCTGCGATCGCGCAGGCCCCGAAGGGCATCATCGACCCCGCGACCGGCAAGCCGGTCGGGGCCAATGACCCGTTCTTCCTCGAGGTCAACCACGAGCTCTCCGACAAGGGGTTCTTCGTCGCGGCCGCCGACGACCTCATCACCTGGGCGCGCACCGGCTCGCTGATGTGGATGACGTTCGGTCTCGCCTGCTGCGCGGTCGAGATGATGCAGGTGTCGATGCCGCGCTATGACGTCGAGCGCTTCGGCTTCGCGCCGCGCGCCTCGCCGCGGCAGTCCGACGTCATGATCGTGGCGGGCACGCTGACCAACAAGATGGCGCCGGCGCTGCGCAAGGTCTACGACCAGATGCCCGAGCCGCGCTACGTCATCTCGATGGGCTCCTGCGCCAATGGCGGCGGCTACTACCACTATTCCTACTCGGTCGTGCGCGGCTGCGATCGCATCGTGCCGGTGGACATCTACGTGCCCGGATGCCCGCCGACCGCGGAAGCGCTGTTGTACGGCGTGCTGCTGCTGCAGAAGAAGATCCGGCGCATCGGGACCATCGAACGCTAAGGTTTTAGGCAATGGACGACGGCAAACTCGACGCCCTCGGGCAGACGATCGTTAGCGCGCTTCCGGGCGCGGCTTCTGCGCATGCAGTCGCGTTCAACCAGCTCACCATCACGGTCGAGGCCGGCAAGATCGTCGAAGTGATGAAGCACCTGCGCGACGATCCCGCGCTGCGCTTCGTCAACTTCACCGACGTGACTGCCGTGGACTATCCGAGCCGCGAGAAGCGCTTTGACGTGGTCTATCACCTGCTGTCGCCGACGCTGAATGCGCGCATTCGTGTACGCGCTGAGGCCGACGAGACCACGCAGGTACCGTCGATCATCGATGTGTTCCCCGGCGCCGACTGGTTCGAGCGCGAGGCCTACGATCTCTATGGCGTGATCTTCACCGGCCATCCCGACATGCGCCGGCTGCTGACCGACTACGGTTTTGACGGCCATCCGCTGCGCAAGGACTTTCCGCTCACCGGCTTCGTCGAGGTCCGCTACGACGATCAGGAAAAGCGCGTGCTCTACGAGCCGGTCCGCCTCAACCAGGAATTCCGCAAATTCGATTTCCTCTCGCCGTGGGAAGGCGCCGACTATCCGCTGCCGGGCGACGAGAAGGCTGAGCCGAAGGCCTGATCATGAACGAGCAACCAGAAAACCTTCGTAACTTTACGATCAACTTCGGGCCGCAGCATCCGGCCGCGCATGGTGTGCTTCGGCTCGTGCTGGAACTCGATGGTGAAGTCGTCGAGCGCGTCGACCCGCATATCGGCCTGCTTCATCGCGGCACCGAAAAGCTGATCGAACAGAAGACCTATCTGCAGGCGATCCCGTATTTCGACCGGCTCGATTACGTCGCCCCGATGAATCAGGAGCATGCGTTTTGCCTCGCGGCCGAAAAGCTGCTCGGCATCACGGTGCCGCGCCGCGGGCAACTGATCCGCGTTCTGTACTGCGAGATCGGCCGCATCCTGTCGCATCTGCTCAACGTGACCACGCAGGCGATGGACGTCGGCGCGCTGACCCCGCCGCTGTGGGGTTTTGAAGAGCGCGAAAAGCTGATGGTGTTTTACGAGCGCGCCTCCGGCTCGCGCATGCACGCGGCGTTCTTCCGCGTCGGCGGCGTGCACCAGGACCTGCCGCCGAAGCTGATCGACGACATCGACGCCTGGTGCGATCCGTTCCTGCAGGTCGTCGACGATCTCGATACGCTGCTGACCGGCAACCGCATCTTCAAGCAGCGCAACGTCGACATCGGCGTGGTGTCGCTGAAGGAAGCCTGGGAGTGGGGATTCTCCGGCGTGATGGTGCGCGGCTCCGGCGCGGCCTGGGACCTGCGCAAGTCGCAGCCCTATGAATGCTACGCCGAGATGGAATTCGACATCCCGATCGGCAAGAACGGCGACTGCTACGACCGCTATCTGATCCGCATGGAAGAGATGCGCCAGTCGGTGCGCATCATGAAGCAGTGCATCGCCAAGCTGCGCGCGCCGGACGGGCAGGGACCGGTCGTCGTCGACGACAACAAGATTGCGCCGCCGCGCCGTGGCGAGATGAAGCGCTCGATGGAAGCGCTGATCCATCACTTCAAGCTCTATACCGAGGGCGTCCATGTGCCGGCCGGCGAGGTCTACGCCGCGGTCGAGGCGCCGAAGGGCGAGTTCGGCGTCTACCTGGTCGCCGACGGCACCAACAAGCCCTACAAGTGCAAGATCCGCGCGCCGGGCTTCGCCCATCTGCAGGCGATGCATCACATCTGCAAGGGCCATCTGCTCGCCGACGTCTCGGCGATCCTCGGCTCGCTCGACATCGTGTTCGGAGAGGTCGATCGGTGATGGCGCAGGCGCCCATCCAGTTTGACCGGGCATCGGGCGCGCTCATTGGTGCGAACGCATGGGAGCGTTTGGCCGCGGTGGCGCTGACGCTGGGGTCGAAGGTGGGCGCGAACTTCTCGCATCGCGGCTACAACATGTGCGCCAATCTCTTGCGCACAACGCTGCCCGAACGCGGCATCCAGGTGAAGCTCAATCCTGACGCCGTCTTCGAGTTTCCCTATGGCGACGGCTACTGGAGCAAGCTGCTCAACCGCACCTACCACTACGAGGACGAACTCGAACTGCTGTTTGAGGACTCCGCCGACGTCGACTACACGCTGCTCGATTGCGGCGCCAATTACGGCTACTGGTCGGTGCTGGTGTCGAGCGCGCCGTTCGGTTCGCACAAGGCGATCGCGATCGAGCCGTCGGGGCAGAATTATCCGAAGCTGGCCAACAACGCGCGGATCAACGGCAACCGGTTCGAGACCATGAAATGCGCGATCGGTGCGGCGCGCGGCACCGCGCGGCTCTCCGGCACCAAGCACGAGGCGTTTTCCATCGCCGGCGACCAGTCCGCCGGGGAGGAAGTGCCGGTGCTCGCGCTCGACAATCTGCTCGATGACGGCAAGGCCGCGCCCGACGGCAAATACCTGATCAAGCTCGACGTCGAGGGCGTCGAGATCGAGGCGATGAAGGGCGGCGCGCGGCTGATGCAGGCCGACAGCGTCCTGTTGTGCGAGGAGCACGGCAATGATCCGCAGCATACCGTGTCGCGTTACATTCTCGAACAGACTCCGCTGAAGCTGATCGTCTACGATCCGCGCAGCAACCGCCTTGAAACCGTGACCGACCTTTCGATTCTCGATCGGATCAAGGTTTCAACCCATGTCGGCTACAACGTGTTCGGCACCGCAAGCGCATTCTGGCTCGCCCGGATCGATGCGCTCAATGCGAAGACCGCGCGCCGCGTGCAATGAGAGACTGAACGATGTCCGTCCGCCGCCTCGCACCGAAGGAATTGCAGCCCGCGAGCTTTACGTTCTCGGACGAGAACCTCGCCTGGGCCAAGGCGCAGATCGCAAAATATCCGCCGGGACGGCAGGCGTCCGCGGTCATCGCAATCCTGTGGCGCGTGCAGGAGCAGCACGACGGCTGGGTGTCGGAGGCCGCGATTCGCTCCGTCGCCGACCTCCTGGAAATGCCCTACATCCGCGTGCTTGAGGTCGCGACCTTCTACACGATGTTCCAGCTGCAGCCGGTCGGCAAGAAGGCGCATGTCCAGGTCTGCGGCACCACGCCGTGCCGGCTGCGCGGCGCCGAGGACATCATCAAGGTGTGCGAGCACCGCATCAGCCACGAGCCGTTCGAATTGTCGAAGGACGGCAATTTCAGCTGGGAAGAGGTCGAGTGCCTCGGCGCTTGCGTGAACGCGCCGATGGTCCAGATCTGGAAGGACACCTATGAGGACCTGACCGCGGAAAGCTTTGGCAAGGTGCTGGACGGCTTTGCGTCCGGCAATCCGCCGAAGCCGGGCCCGCAGATCGACCGTCAGTTCTCGGCGCCGGTGGGCGGCCCGACGACGCTGAAGGAAACCACATGACGCGTGGCAGCACATTGTCCGTGCGCGGGCCGGGGAGGGTCAGTGCGATGAAGAACTGGCGCTATATCGCCATGCATACCGTCGCGGCGGCGGCCTTCATCTTCCTGCTGCAGCGTTATGGTTTGAATGCCACGCTGGAATCCAGCCTGCTGTGGGCGATCGTCTTCGGCGGATGCGCCGCGGGCCTCGCCTACGCGCAGTCCAATCGTTGATCCCGGGAAATTTTGGCCATGCTCGACGACAAGGATCGCATCTTCAAGAACCTCTACGGCCTCCACGACTGGGGGCTGGAGGGCGCGCGCCGCCGCGGCGCGTGGGACGGCACCAAGGCGATTATCGACAAGGGCCGCGACTGGATCATCAGCGAGATGAAGGCCTCCGGCCTGCGCGGCCGCGGCGGCGCAGGCTTTCCGACCGGCCTGAAATGGTCGTTCATGCCCAAGGAATCGACCGACGGCCGGCCGAGCTATCTCGTCGTCAACGCCGACGAGTCCGAGCCCGGCACCTGCAAGGACCGCGAGATCATGCGGCACGATCCGCATCTCCTCGTCGAGGGCTGCCTGCTCGCCAGCTTCGCGATGAACGCGCACACCTGCTACATCTATGTGCGCGGTGAGTTCATCAGGGAACGCGAGCACCTGCAGGCCGCGATCGACCAGGCCTATGAGGCCAAACTGGTCGGCAAGGACAACGTCACCGGCTGGCCGTTCGACATCTATGTCGCGCACGGCGCCGGGGCCTATATCTGCGGCGAGGAGACCGCGCTGCTGGAGAGCCTCGAAGGCAAGAAGGGCCAGCCGCGGTTGAAGCCGCCATTCCCGGCCAATGTCGGCCTCTATGGCTGCCCGACCACCGTCAACAACGTCGAATCCATCGCGGTCGCGCCCGACATCCTGCGCCGCGGCGCCGCGTGGTTCGCTGCGATCGGCCGGCCCAACAATGTCGGCACCAAACTGTTTTGCGTCTCCGGCCATGTCGAGCGGCCCTGCAACGTCGAGGAGGCGATGGGGCTGCCGTTCCGCGAACTGATCGAGCGGCATTGCGGCGGCATCCGCGGCGGCTGGGACAATCTGAAGGCCGTGATCCCCGGCGGCTCCTCGGTGCGCATGGTGCCGGCCGAGCAGATCATCGACACGCCGATGGACTTTGACAGCCTCGGCAAGCTGCGTTCCGGCCTCGGCACCGCCGCGGTGATCGTGATGGACAAGTCCACCGACCTGATCCGGGCGATCGCGCGCATTTCCTATTTCTACAAGCACGAAAGCTGCGGCCAGTGCACGCCGTGCCGCGAGGGCACCGGCTGGATGTGGCGCGTGCTCACCCGCATGGCCGAAGGCCGCGCCCACAAGCGCGAGATCGACATGCTGCTGGAGGTCACGAAGCAGGTCGAAGGCCACACCATCTGCGCGCTCGGCGACGCGGCGGCCTGGCCGATCCAGGGCCTGATCGCGCATTTCCGCCACGAGATCGAGGCGCGGATCAGCGAGTATTCGCACAAGGCCGATATCGACGATATTGGCGTGCGCGATCCCGTGAACATGGTAGCCGCGGAGTAGGGCGATGGCAGGCGAACCGGACAACGCGGTGCTGGTGTACCTTCGAAGATTGGACGAAAAATTCGATCGGATGGCCGCCGAAATTGGCGACGTCAAAACCCACGTCACCAACATGCAAGAGAGAATTGGCCAGGTCGATCTGAGACTCGCTCAAATCGACATTTCGATTGCTGGCAGCAATCGAAGAATCGATCGTGTTGAATCGCGTTTGGATCGGATCGAGCGCCGGCTGGATCTTGTCGATCAGCCGCATTGAATGATGGCACCGATGTCACGACCAAGTTTCCGGTGGCAGGGATATGGGACGCTGGCGCAGATGGCGCAGGCGGCCGCGCCGTCGCTGAAGACCGCCAGCGTTACACCGCCAGACTGCAAGCTGGGAAAGACCTGAGACCGCAATGACCAAACTCATCATCGACGGCAAAGAGATCGATGTCCCCGCGGAGTACACGCTGCTGCAGGCCTGCGAGGCCGCCGGCGCCGAGATCCCGCGCTTCTGCTACCACGAGCGGCTGTCGATCGCCGGCAATTGCCGGATGTGCCTGGTCGAGGTGAAGGGCGGCCCAAAACCGGTCGCGAGCTGCGCCTGGGGCGTGCGCGATTGCCGGCCGGGACCAAAGGGCGAGCCGCCGGAAATCTCGACGCGTTCGCCGATGGTCAAGAAGGCGCGCGAAGGCGTGATGGAATTCCTGCTCATCAACCACCCGCTGGATTGCCCGATCTGCGACCAGGGCGGCGAGTGCGACCTGCAGGACCAGGCGATGGGCTACGGCGTCGACACCTCGCGCTTCGCCGAGAACAAGCGCGCGGTCGAGGACAAATATCTCGGAGCGCTGGTCAAGACCTCGATGAACCGCTGTATCCAGTGCACGCGCTGCGTCCGCTTCTCCGCCGAAGTCGCCGGCGCGCCGGAGATGGGCGCCACCGGCCGCGGCGAGGACATGGAGATCACCACTTATCTCGAGCAGGCGCTGACCTCGGAGCTGCAGGGCAATCTCGTCGATATCTGCCCGGTGGGCGCGCTGACCTCGAAGCCCTACGCGTTCGCCGCGCGCCCGTGGGAGCTCGGCAAGACGCAGTCGATCGACGTCATGGACGGCGTCGGCTCGGCGATCCGCGTCGACACCCGCGGCCGCGAGGTGATGCGGATCCTGCCGCGCATCAACGAGGCGGTGAACGAGGAGTGGATTTCCGACAAGACCCGTCACGTCGTCGACGGCCTGCGCACGCAGCGGCTCGACCGGCCCTATATCCGCGAGGCCGGCAAGCTTCGCGCGGCGTCGTGGCAGGAGGCCTTTGCGGCCATTGCGGCCAAGACCGCCCGCCTCGACGGCAAGCGCATCGGCGCGATCGCCGGCGATCTCGCCGCGGTCGAGGAAATGTTCGCGCTGAAGGAGCTGCTGGCGAAGTGCGGCTCTGCCAACCTGGCGGTGCAGGGCGGCGACGCCTTCGATCCCGCGCTCGGCCGCGCCGGCTATATCTTCAATCCGACCATCGCCGGGATCGAGCAGGCCGACGCGCTCTTGATCATCGGCTCCAATCCGCGGCGCGAGGCCGCCGTGCTCAACGCGCGGATCCGCAAGCGCTGGCGCACCGGCCAGCTCAAGGTCGGCGTCATCGGCCCCAACGCCGATCTGACCTATGATTACGACTATCTCGGCGCCGGCACCGATACGCTGACCGATCTCGCCAGCGGCAAGCATTCCTTCATCGACGTGCTGAAAGGCGCCAAGCACCCGATCGTGCTGGTCGGCGCCGGCTCGCTGTCGCGGCACGACGGCGCGGCCGCGCTGGCGCTCGCCGCCAAGATCGCCACGGGCACGGGCGCGATCAAGGACGGCTGGAACGGCTTTGCGGTGCTGCACGATACGGCTTCCCGCGTCGGCGCGCTCGATATCGGCTTCGGTGCAGGCGCAGGCGGCCTGACGCTGGCGCAGATGACGACGTTCGGCACGATGGACGTGCTGTTCCTGCTCGGCGCCGATGAAGTGAAGGTGCCGGACGGCACCTTCGTGGTCTATATCGGCACCCATGGCGACCGCGGCGCGCACCGCGCCGACGTCATCCTGCCGGGCGCCGCCTATACAGAAAAATCCGGCCTCTACGTCAACACCGAGGGCCGGGCGCAAATCGCGGCGCGCGCGGCGTTCCCGCCCGGCGAGGCGCGCGAGGACTGGGCGATCATCCGCGCGCTGTCGGACGTGCTCGGCAAGAAGCTGCCCTATGATTCGCTGCAGGCGCTGCGCCAGGCGCTGTTCCAGGTCGCGCCGCATCTGATGCGGATCGACCAGATCGAGCCCGGCAGGGCCGGCGACGTCAATGCACTGGCGGGCAAGGGCGGCAAGATCGACAAGACCCCGCTGACATCGTCCGTCGAGGATTTCTATCTGACCAACCCGATCGCGCGGGCTTCCGCGGTCATGGCGGAATGTTCCCGCCTGGCCTCGGGCAAAATGCTGGCGGCGGCGGAGTGATGCGATGAAAGTCATCGGCCTCATCGGCGGCATGAGCTGCGAGTCAACTGCGCATTATTACGCGCGGTTGAACGAGCGCGTCCGCGAGGCGCTTGGTGGCTTGCACTCGGCCGAAATCCTGATGTGGTCGGTCGATTTCGCGCCGATCGCCCAGATGCAGGCGGAAGGCCGCTGGGAAGAAGCCGGTGCGCGCCTTGCGGCCATCGCCCGGCGTCTGGAAGCCGCGGGGGCGGAGATGATCGTGCTCGCGACCAACACCATGCACAAGGTCGCCGACGCCATCGAGGCCGCGACCGGCATCCCCTTTCTGCATATTGCGGACGCGACGGCGGAAAAGATCCGTATTTCCGGCAAACGCAAGCCCGCGATCATGGCAACCCGCTTTACGATGGAGCAGGATTTCTATACCGGCCGGCTGCGCGAAAAGTTCGGCCTCGACGCGATCACGCCTGATGAGGCCGACCGTGCGCTGGTGCACGGGATCATCTATGATGAGCTTTGCGTCGGACGCGTTACCGAAGATTCGCGCGCAGCTTTTGTCGGTGTCGCGCAACGGCTCGAGGCAAAGGGGGCGGACTGCCTCGTGCTAGGCTGCACCGAAGTCGGCATGCTGCTGAATGAGGCGAATTCGCCGCTTCCGATGTTCGATACCACCTTGATACACGCCGACGCCGCGGTGAACTTCGCGCTCGGCCACGTCCCAACCGCGCAAGCAGCAGAATGAGCGTGACCTGATGGCTGATTTCTTCGCAAGCCCGTTCTGGACCGGCTTCCTGTGGCCGCTGATCGTGATGGTCGCGCAGAGCGTGCTGCTGCTCGTCGTGCTGCTGGTCGCGATCGCCTACATCCTGCTCGCCGACCGCAAGATCTGGGCGGCGGTGCAAATCCGCCGCGGCCCCAACGTCGTCGGCCCGTGGGGCCTGCTGCAATCCTTCGCGGACCTGCTCAAGTTCGTGCTGAAGGAGCCGGTGATCCCGTCCGGCTCCAACAAGGGCGTGTTCCTGCTGGCGCCGCTGGTATCCTGCGTGCTGGCGCTGGCGGCGTGGGCCGTGATCCCGTTCGATGTCGGCTGGGTGATATCAGACATCAATGTCGGCATCCTCTACATCTTCGCGATCTCGTCGCTGTCGATCTACGGCATCATCATGGCCGGCTGGTCGTCGAACTCGAAATATCCGTTCCTCGCCGCTTTGCGCTCGGCGGCGCAGATGGTGTCCTACGAAGTCTCGATCGGCTTCGTCATCATCACCGTGCTGCTGTGCGCCGGCACGCTGAACCTTTCGTCCGTGGTGGAGGCACAGCACGCCCGCGGCCTCGCCAGCCTGATCGGCCTGCCGCAACTCACCATCCTGAACTGGTATGTCTGGCCGCTGTTCCCGATGTTCGTGGTGTTCTACGTCTCGGCGCTGGCCGAGACCAACCGTCCGCCGTTCGACCTGGTGGAAGCGGAATCGGAACTGGTCGCCGGCTTCATGGTCGAATACGGCTCGACGCCTTATCTGCTGTTCATGCTCGGCGAGTACGTCGCGATCACCACGATGTGCGCGCTGGCCACAATCCTGTTCCTCGGCGGCTGGCTGCCGCCGGTTGATTTGCCGCCGTTCAACTGGATCCCGGGCGCGGTCTGGTTCGCGCTGAAACTGTTCTTCATGTTCTTCCTGATCGCGATGGCGAAGGCGATCGTGCCGCGCTACCGCTACGACCAACTGATGCGGCTCGGCTGGAAGGTGTTCCTGCCGCTGTCGCTGGCGATGGTGGTGATTGTGGCCGGCGTGCTGCAATTCGCCGGCATCGCGCCGAAGTGAGGCTGTCATGAGCGTCAATGTCAACGCAACCGCCCGCGCGCTTCTGTTGAGCGAGTTCGTCTCGGCGTTCTTTCTCGCCATGCGCTATTTCTTCAAGCCGAAGCCGACGCTGAACTATCCGTTCGAGAAGGGGCCGATCTCGCCGCGCTTCCGCGGCGAGCACGCGCTGCGCCGCTATCCGAACGGCGAGGAGCGCTGCATCGCCTGCAAGCTCTGCGAGGCGATCTGCCCGGCGCAGGCGATCACCATCGAGGCCGGCCCGCGCCGCAACGACGGCACCCGCCGCACCGTGCGGTACGACATCGACATGGTGAAATGCATCTATTGCGGCCTGTGCCAGGAAGCCTGCCCGGTCGATGCCATCGTCGAGGGACCGAATTTCGAGTTCGCGACCGAGACCCGCGAGGAACTGTATTATGACAAGGCGAAACTGCTCGCCAATGGCGACCGCTGGGAGCGCGAGATTGCGAAGTCGATCGAACTCGACGCGCCGTACCGGTGAGGTGATGAACGTGGCTGGTGAGACGCAAGCATTCGCCGCGCACGCGGTGGGCCCTCTCCCCCCTTGCGGGGGAGAGTGGGAGAGAGGGGTAAGCTCCGGGGGCGGTGCCCGTGGCTTACCCCTCTCCCTAACCCTCCCCCGCTGTTCAGACCGGAGAGATGGTGGACGGGTGTTCGGAGACATCGTGGACACTTTCGAGCGTTCCGTCGAGAGGCCGGATATCGACGGATGTGATCTTTTGAGTTCTGAAGACGATGTCGAAGACGCCA
>JAESFG010000548.1_pt1 | contig 17405 bp, 17 predicted proteins | sample 9269371 | NCBI WGS metagenome assembly JAESFG01 (sample SAMN14506227, study PRJNA617093) | algae metagenome | isolation source: Aetokthonos hydrillicola CCALA 1050 (B3-Florida) and co-occurring... | place: USA: South Carolina | collected 2013-01-01 | reverse complement strand
CTTGAAGGCGACGTCGAGGCCGGCCGCCAGCGAATGCGAAGCCGCCTGGGCGGTGCGGACGTTGGCGCGCACCGAGACGTTCATGCCGATGAAGCCGGCCGCGCCCGACAGGATCGCGCCGATGGCGAAACCGATGGCAACCGGCAGGCTGAGCAGCAGGGCGATGACGACGAAGAGGACGATGCCCACGATGCCGATCGTCGTGTACTGCCGCTTGAGGTAGGCCTGCGCGCCCTCGCGGATCGCCGCGGCGATCTCCTGCATGCGCTGCGTGCCCGCGTCCCGGCTGTTCACGTCCGCGATGGCCCACACGCCATACGCGATCGACAGCAGCCCTCCCAGGATAATCAACCAGATGATCATGTCTCGTCCCTGTGGTGACCCGGCGAGGCCGGTCTTATCGGCACGGCGGGGAGCCGCGCCCCCTATTTCCGGGGCGGCACAGTCGTGCCAAAATTACAGGCCCGACGCAAACGGACTTTGGGCGGGTACGCGCTTATAGCCTGAGCGTGGCTGTAGAAACACGGGGAGAACGCGTGCCCCGGTCCTGCTACGGTCAGAAATGGCTGAAAGAGCCTCGCTCGAAGGTGACGGCCCCGCCCGCCCGGCGATACTCGACGCCCGCGCCGGCGTCCAGAACCTGTCCGATCGGCGCCAGGTCCACGCCGGCCGCCTTGGCGGCGGCGCGGAAGGCGAGGAGCTGACCGGGCGCGACGGTTGCCAGAATCTCGTAGTCGTCGCCGCCGGTCACGGCGCGGTCGAGGAGTTCGGGTGCCAGCGCGGCGGCGCTGCGGGCCGCCACGGAGAACGGCACCGCGTCGAGATCCACGAGGGCTCCGGTTCCGCTGGCGCGCATCATCTTGGCGAGGTCGCCGGCGAGCCCGTCCGAGACGTCCATGGCGCCGCTGGCAAAGAGCCGCAGCGCTGCGATGAGGGCGAGACGCGGCCGGGGGTGCAGGTAGCGGTCAAGCAGATGGGCAAGATCCCGCGTTTCGAGCGCGTTCACCCAGGCGAGATCGGGCCCCAGCCTTGCCGCGAGCCCGAGTGCCGCGTCGCCGATGGTCCCGCTTACGACGATGACGTCGCCGGGCCGAGCCCCCGTGCGCGGCACCATGCGGCCCTCCGGCACGGAGCCGAAGGCCGTGATCGACAGGGTCAGCGGGCCCGGGGTCTTCACGGTGTCGCCGCCGATGAGCGGGCAATAGCCCTGCGCGGCGGCGGCGCCGAGGCCGTCCGCGAAGGCCTGGAGCCACTCCGCAGTCCAGTCCGGCGGCAGCGCGAGCGAAAGCACGAAGCCGAGCGGATCGGCGCCCTTGGCCGCGAGGTCCGACAGGTTCACGCCCAGAGCCTTGCGGGCGATCGAGACGGGCGGGTCCTCGGGAAAGAAATGCATGCCGGCGACGACGGCGTCGGTGGTGACCACCACCTCCTCCCCCGGGCGGACACTGAAGCGCCCGGCATCGTCGAGAAGCGCGAGGCCGCCCTCCCCTGCCAGCGGCCTGAAGAAGCGCGCGATGAGGTCGTCCTCGCCCGGCCGTGTGTCGCTCATCGGGGAACCCTGGTCAGCCCGGACGCCGGGACAGCTCGGTCGGACGCTCGTCGCGGCCGATCGAGTCGAGCACGGCGTTGACCATCCCCGCCTCCTCCCCGTCGTAGAAGGCCCGGGCGACGTCCACATACTCGTTGATGACGACCCTTACCGGCACGTCGGGGCGCCGGATCAGCTCGTACGCTCCGGCGCGCAGGATGGCGCGCAGCACGGCTTCCACGCGCTTCAGGGGCCAGCCGCGGGCCAGCGCTGCATCCACCTTCTGGTCGACGAGGCGTTGCTCCTGCACCACGCCCGCGACGAGGTCGCGGAAGAACGGTTCCTCGGCCGGCTTCAGCTCGACGTCGTCGATCGCCGCGTTCATCCAGTGGCTCTCGAACTCCGCCACCGCCTGCTGCACAGGCTTGCCGGAGATCTCCATGTCGTAGAGGGCCTGCACGGCCGCGAGCCGGGCGACGGAGCGTTTGTCTCCTCGCGCCATCGGCTCAGGCCCCGGCGGCGGCAACCGCGCGCCGCTTGAGTCGCAGAAGCGCGAGCACGGCCTCGGCCGCGCCGGCGCCCTTGTTGCCGTCGGAGACGCGTGCGCGCGCCCACGCCTGCACCTCGGTCTCGACGGTCAGGATGCCGTTGCCTACCGGCAACTGCCGGGCGACGCCGAGATCCATGAGGGCGCGGGCGCTCTCGCCGGCGACGATGTCGTAATGGCTCGTCTCGCCGCGAATGACGCAGCCGAGGGCAACCACGCCATCGTAGGGCCGGTCGGTGCGCGACGCCGCCTCTACGAGGATCGACGCTGCCACCGGGATCTCCAGTGCGCCGGGGACAGTCACCACGTCGAAGTCCGTGCCCTCGCTCTCGAAGACCTGCTTCGCCCCGGCGAGGAGTTCGTTGGTGATGCCGTCGTAATAGCGCGCCTCGACGATCAGGATGCGCCCGTGCGTCGGGACGCCGTCGGTCGTGGCGGAGGAAAGGCGGGGGCCGGCCATGAAGGTCTCGCGGAACGTGTCGGATTTGCGCCTGTCAGTAGCCCTGCGCGCGCGCCTCCGCAAGCCGCGCCGCGTAGCGGGCCATCTGGTCGACCTCGATATTGATCCTGTCGCCAGGCCTGGCGGCGCCCCAGGTGGTCACCGCGAGCGTGTGCGGGATGAGAAACACGGTGAAGAGGTCCCGCTCGACCGTGTTGACGGTCAGCGATGTGCCGTCGAGGGATACCGAGCCTTTCTCGGCGACGAAGCGCGCCACGTTGGCAGGCATGCGGATGGTGAATCGGGCCGTGGGGCCCCACGCGTCGTTCTCGCCGCCGGAGGCAGTCACGTCGTCGCGGGCGGCGATCTCCGCGACACCGTCGACATGGCCGGAGACCAGGTGACCGCCGAGCTCGTCGCCGATCTTCAGCGAACGCTCGAGGTTCAGCTTCGTGCCGGCCTTCCAGGACCCGACCGTGGTGCGCGCCAGAGTCTCCGCCGCCGCGTCCACCTCGAACCAGGAGCCGCCGCCCTCGCGGGGTCCGAAACCGACGACGGTCAGGCAGGGACCGGAACATGCGATGGAGCAGCCCATCGTGATGGTCGCGGCGTCGTAGACGCTGTGGATGCGGATCCGCCGAAGGGAGCCCTGATGGTCGGCGACCGAGGCGATCTCGCCGACATCGGTGACAATTCCCGTGAACATCAGTGCCTCCTGATCCAGCTCTGCATGAGATCCGGCCCGAGCCGGGCGGTCCGTCCGCATTCGAAGAGATGGGCGTCCGCCGTCAGCGCGGACAGCGCCGGCGGGATGGCCGGACGCCCGGGACGCCCGAGCGGCACGGGACCCGTGAGGGTGACGACGATGTCGACAAGGCCCGCCTCGGCGAGTCCCGCCGCAAGAGCCGGCCCCCCCTCGCAGAGGACCCGGGTTATTCCGCGCCGGGCCAGAACGGCCAGCGCGTCGGGCAAAGACAGTCGCCCGCCAGGCCCGCGGGGGACACGCTCGACGACGACACCCCGCTGCGCCAGCGCCGCCTCCCGCTCGAGCGGCGCGTCGAGCGCGGACAGCACCCACACAGGCACGCCGGCCGCGGTCCGGACGAGGGCGCTGTCGAGGGGCAGACGAAGCGACGCGTCGGCGACGACCCTGACGGGCGACCGGTCCGCAAGCCCGGGCAGGCGGCAGGTGAGGTACGGATCGTCGGCGAGCGCCGTTTCGATGCCGACCAGGACCGCGTCGTGCTGGGCCCGCATCATGTGCACGCGGCGGTTGGCGGCTTCGCTCGTGATCAGAAGGCGCGTGCCCTCCAGCGCCGCGGCGTAGCCGTCGGCCGTCTGCGCCATCTTGAGCGTCACCATGGGCCGCTTGTCGACAATCCGCCGGACGAAGCCGAGATTGGCCGCTCTCGCCTCCCGTGCCAGCACCCCGACCTCCACAATGACGCCAGCGGCGCGCAGGCGGATGTGCCCGCGCCCGTTGACGCGTGGATCGGGATCCTCGATGGCCGAGACGACACGGGCGACGCCGGCGGCCACGACGGCGTCGCAGCATGGCGCGGTATGGCCGTGGTGCGAGCAGGGCTCCAGCGTCACGGCGAGGCTTGCCCCGCGTGCCGCCTCTCCGGCCTGCGCGAGCGCCACCGTCTCGGCATGGGGACGTCCGCCCGGCTGGGTAAAGCCGCGGCCGACAATGACGGGCACGTCTTCGTCCATGCGCCAGACGACGGCGCCGACGGCCGGGTTCGGCCATGTGTTGCCGAGCCCCCGCCGGCCGAGCGCCAGCGCATGGCGCATCATGCGCTCGTCGATGAGCCGCTGCCTCTGAACGCGGGGATCAGCGGGCGCGGAGATGCCCGGCCCATCGAGCGACATGTCAGCCCGGCTCCCTCGCCGGGGTCCTTGCGGCCCGCTTGGGGGCCGCACCGCCCTCCTCCGGCTCCTCGGAGACGAGCTGGCCGATCAGTTCCTCGAAGTCGCGCGCCTCGCGGAAGTTTCGGTAGACCGAGGCAAAGCGGACATAGGCGACGTCGTCGAGGCTCTTCAGCGCGTCCATGACCAGCTGGCCGATGGTGGCGGAGGTCACCTCGCCATCGCCCATGCTTTCCAGCTGCCGGACGATACCGTTGATCATGCGCTCGACGCGCTCGGGCTCGACCGGCCGCTTGCGCAGCGCGATCTCCACCGAGCGCACCAGCTTGTCCCGGTCGAATGGGACACGACGCCCCGAGCGCTTGGACACCATCAGCTCGCGCAATTGCACGCGCTCGAAGGTGGTGAAGCGCCCACCACAATCCGGGCAGACGCGCCGCCGCCGGATGGCGGAGTGGTCGTCGCTCGGCCGCGAATCCTTCACCTGCGTCTCGAGCGACGAGCAATAGGGACAGCGCACTTCGGCCTCCGGGCCTCGCCGGCCTCAGGTCAGTTGTAGATCGGGAAGCGCCGGGTCAGCTCGTGAACCTTGCCCTTCACCGCCGCCTCGACCGCCGCGTTGTCCGCCTCGCCGGACTTCGCCAGCCCGTCCAGCGTCTCGACGATGAGCTCGCCGACGCGCTTGAACTCGGCGACGCCGAAGCCACGGGAGGTGGCGGCGGGCGAGCCGAGCCGGATGCCGGACGTGATCGTCGGCTTCTCCGTGTCGAAGGGGACGCCGTTCTTGTTGCAGGTGATGTGGGCACGCCCCAACGCCGCCTCGGCCGCCTTGCCGGTCAGTTTCTTCGGCCGCAGGTCGACGAGCATCAGGTGGTTGTCCGTGCCGCCGGTGACGATGGCGTAGCCACCAGCCTTGATCGTGTCGGCCAGCGCCTTGGCGTTGTCGACCACGGCATGGGCGTAAAGCTTGAACTCCGGCGTCAGCGCCTCGCCGAAGGCGACCGCCTTGGCGGCAATCACGTGCATCAGCGGGCCGCCCTGCAGGCCTGGGAACACGGCCGAGTTGACCTTCTTGGCGATCTCCTCGTCATCCGTGAGGATGATGCCGCCACGCGGGCCGCGGAGCGTCTTGTGCGTCGTCGAGGTGACGACATGGGCGTGCGGGAAGGGCGAGGGATGGCTGCCGCCGGCCACGAGCCCGGCGAAATGGGCCATGTCGACGAGGAAGTATGCGCCGACCGCGTCGGCAATCTGGCGGAACTTCGCGAAGTCCCAGTGGCGCGCGTAGCCCGAGCCTCCGGCGATGATCAGCTTCGGCTTGTGCTCGTGGGCGAGGCGCTCGACCTGCTCCATGTCGACCGTCTGGTCCTCCGGCTTCACGCCGTAGCTGACCACCTTGAACCACTTGCCCGACATGTTGGGCGCGGCGCCATGGGTCAGGTGCCCGCCGGCGGCGAGGTCGAGGCCCATGAAGGTGTCGCCGGGCTTCAACAGCGCGAGGAAGACGGCCTGGTTGGCCTGGCTGCCGGAGTTCGGCTGGACATTGGCGAAACCGCAGCCGAAGAGGCGCTTGGCGCGCTCGATCGCCAGCGTTTCGGCGATGTCGACGAACTGGCACCCGCCATAGTAGCGGCGGCCGGGATAGCCTTCCGCGTACTTGTTCGTCATCACCGAGCCCTGCGCCTCCAGGACGGCGCGGGAGACGATGTTCTCGGAGGCGATCAGCTCGATCTCGTCGCGCTGCCGGCCGAGCTCCTTGGCGATGGCGTCGGCGATCTCGGGATCGCGGTCGGCGAGGCTCGCGGCGAAGAAGCTGTTCGACATGTGGCTCGCGCCACGCTGCTGGCTAGCGGACATGGACCATGCTCCGGTTGGGACGGCGGCTCGATACCGCATCTCGTGGCGGGCGGCTTTCCACCCCGCGACATGCGGTGGCGCATAACACGCGAAAGCCCCCGGCGGAAGACCGGGGGCTCGAACCGCGCGCCTCCAGGCGCGCCGTGTCGCATGTGGAGGGTGGCCGCGGGGGGCGATCCCTACTGCGGCTGCTCCTCGTCCTTCTGCATCGACGCCACGGGGACGGGGCCGACGCCGTCCTTCTCGTAGATGTCGTCGCGGAACTGGGCGATGCCCTCGGGGGTGGCCCATGCGGTGATGTACACCCAGTAGACGGCGACGGGCGTGGCCAGCTTGGCGTCGACGCGCTGGCCGGACTCGATGGCCTGGTCGATCTGGTCGCGGGTCCAGCCGGGCGTGTCCTTGAGCAGCCAGGTGACATAGTCACGCACGTTCTGCACGCGCATGCAGCCCGAGGACACAAAGCGGAAGTCGTCGCCGAAAATGCCCTTTGCCGGCGTGTCGTGCATGTACACGCCATAGGGATTGGCAATGTTGATACGAACGACGCCGAGCGAGTTGAAATCGCCGCCCGGGTCCTGCCGGAACATGAAGTGCGTCGCCTCGTCCGAGCGCCAGTTGATCTGCGACGGGCTGACCTCCTGGCCATCCTTGCTATAGACGCGGATCTTGTTCTCGGTGAGATAGTTCGGGTCGGCCTGCATCTTCGGGATCAGGTCCTTCTTGATGATCGAGGCCGGGACCGTCCAGAAGGGGTTGAAGTTGATGTCGACGACGCGGGTCGTCATCACCGGCGACTGGCGGTCGATCTTGCCGACGCCGGCGGCGTGGCGCGTCACGACCTGCCCGTTCTCCACGGTCTCGACCAGAGCAGCCGGGATGTTGGCGGTGACGTAGCGGTTGCCCAGATTTCCGGCATAACTGCGCAGGCGCACCGCATTGGTCTCGAGCTGACGCAGGCGCGTCTCAGGCGGCACGTTCATGGCGGTGAGCGTGGCCGCGTTGACGATGCCGGTCGGCATGAGGCCGTGCCGCTCCTGGAAACGTTTCACCCCCGCCTCGACATACGAATCGAACACGGGCGAGTTGCCGGCCGCCTGGTCGAGGTCGCCGGACGCGGCGAGCCGGCGGCGCAGCGCCACAACGTTGTTGCCCTTCTGGCCGAGGCGCAGATTGTTGACCTGCGGCATTTGCGGCCAGCCGCCCTGGGAGGCCAGGCCGCGGAAGGTCTCGATCATCTGCTCGGTCGCGGCGAGTGTGGCCGGCGAGAGCAGCGGCGTCAGCGAGCGCCCGACACGCTGCGTCGTCGCCGCGTCGTAGCTCTGCGTCCATTCGGCCTGGCCGTCGAGGTCGACCTGCGCGGCCCGGGCGGCACCTGACCCTGCGACGAGAAGGGCCAGCGCCGAGACGCCGAATTCGCGACGGGTGATCGATCTGAAGGGAGCCATTGCGCGTAAGCAATCCTGTGAGTTGGAGGGGAAGCGCCAGCAGACTGAATCGGCCTGGTAAACAGCCGGTTCGCATGCTGCGACCGCCCCGTGATCCGACAAGCGTCGCCAGTCCGGCGAATTTATGGCGGCGCGACAGGGGTTGTGCAGTGCAGGAGGCGGTGTGACCATCATGGCACTGTGGGCGGCACTGGTGTCTTTCGCCGTGACGGCAATCGGCTTCGGCCTGCTGTGGGTCCTGAGCCTGAAGCGAAGGGATTGCAGCGTCGTCGACCTCTACTGGGCTTTCGGATTCGCAGTGATCGCCTGGGTGGAGATCGGCGTCTCCGGGAATGCCGACACCCCGGCGCTCGTGCTGGCCACGCTGGTCACGATCTGGGCGCTCCGGCTCGGGCTCCACTTGGTCCGCCGGCACGCGGCCGCGGACGGAGAGGATCCCCGCTATCTCGCGATGAGGCTGCGAAACGGGCCGGGCTGGGAGCGGCGCAGCTTCTGGATGATCTTCATGCTCCAGGCCGTCTGCATGTGGCTGGTCGCGTCCCCGATCCACGTGGCCGTGCTCGGCCCGGCGGGGTTCGGCATCCCGCCCTTCCTCGCGGCCGTGCTTCTCGCCGCCGGACTCGCGATGTTCGCAGCGGGGTTCCTCCTGGAGTCGGCGGCGGATGCGGCGCTCGCACGCTTCAAGGCCCGTCCGGAGAACCGTGGCCGGCTTCTCACGACCGGTCTCTTCGCCTGGTCGAGGCACCCGAACTATTTCGGCGAGGCGTTGCTGTGGTGGGGGCTGGGGCTGGTTGCGGTGGCCTTCACCGGGCAGCCTCTGGCGCTTGCCGGACCGGCGATCCTCAACCTGCTGCTGGTCAAGGTCTCGGGCGTCCCGCCATTGGAGGAACACCTCTCGGGCCGTCCGGGGTTCGCTGACTATGCGGCGAGGACACCGGCTTTCGTGCCCCGGCCTCCCCGGCGTCCCGAGATCGCGTCGCTCTCTCCGAGCCGCGATCCAGCCGAGTGACAAAGGCAAAACCCCGGAGCTGGGCTCCGGGGCTCTCGGTCAGGGGTGCAGGAGGGTAAGGCTGTCAGAGGCGATAGCGGATGTGGTCCGTCCAGAACCGCTCGAGGCGCGCCAGCGCAGTGTTGACCTGCTTGAACTCCTCCGGCGAGATGCCGCCGATCTGCTCAACCGTCCGCACGTGCTTGTCGTAGAGACCCTTGACGATCTCGTGGACCTCCTTGCCGGCCTCGGTCAGGCTGATGCGGACCGAACGGCGATCCACGCGCGAACGCTGGTGATGGAGGAAGCCCATCTCCACGAGCTTCTTCACGTTGTAGGAGACGTTGGAGCCAAGGTAGTAACCGCGCGTGCGCAACTCGCCGGCGGTCAGCTCCTTGTCACCGATGTTGTAGAGGAGCAGCGCCTGGACGCTGTTCACGTCGGAACGGCCGCGGCGGTCAAATTCGTCCTTGATCACGTCGAGCAGCCGACGGTGGAGGCGTTCCACCAGCGTCAGGGCCTCGATGTAGAGCGGCTTGACCTCGAGCTGCCCCGCCGCAGCGTCCTTAGGCTCCAGTGGCTTGAGAGCTGTCTTCATAATCGCCTCATACTGCACCATCGCTGGCCGTGTTTTCCCCGGCCTTGATCTCAATAGACAGTATTTGGAGGCCATGAAGACGAGTTTAAGCAACGACGTGAATCAGGCTTTTACCCCTTGCCGCTCATTTCAGTCGAATTGAAATCATCTCTTTACCAAACGAGGTTCGAGCGGCCCATGGACCTTGCCCGACGATGTTGAAAGAGAGCTTACACCTCACGGGAGGCGAGCCAGGATAGGACGACATAGGCGATAACCAGGACGATCTCCAGGCCGCCTATGATGTGTCCTGCGGGAAGGGCGGGGCCGGCGATCGTTGCGAGGAGATGCGCCATGACGGCCAGAAGCCACATGACGCCGCCCCAGGTGCTCGTTAGCCAAAGGCCAACGGCGGCCACGAGGTCCAGCACGGCGAAGGCCACGAAACCGGCCTGGACGGAGCCGGGCAGCGTCTCGAAGGCCGGCATGCGCAGGCTCGCCGGAGTCAGGATCACCGCCCATGCCGCCAGGCCCTTGGCGATCCAAAGGACCGCTACAATCCTCATGAAGACGACGAGATAGCGGTCCCACCTCACGCCGACGGGCGGCGGCGCGTCGCCGCGCAGCGGCCGCGTGCGCTGGGCGTCGCTCACGCCGGACCCCCGATCCAGCCGGCGAGTTCAGCGTCCGAGACCGCTGCGGGATCCGCGTGCCTCCAGCGCGGCGCATTGTCACGGTCGACAAGCACGGCCCTGATCCCTTCCGCGAAGTCGGGATTTGCGGGCATTCGCGACGCGATCCGGTAGTCGAGCTCCATCGCGACATCGAAACCGAGGGCTGGGCCGAGCCGCATTTGGGCGCAGGCCAGCGCAAGGCTGAGCGGCGACTTGGCACGCATCGCCGCCGCGGCGTCGCGGGCGAAGGCGCTGCCGTCCGAAGCGGCGGCCTCCAGCCTTGCCAGCACGGCCCCGACGGAGTCGGGCACGAAGCAGGCCGATGCGACGGCGGGGTCGAAGCCGTCGTCGGCCGGGCCGGCGGGCACGGCGTGGCGATCGAGAATGGTCGTGGTATCCCCCTCCCCTGCCAGCGCCTGGACGAGGTCGGGATGGCCCGTCGAGGGCACCCGGTGCGTCGCGAGGCGGAGGGCCGCGGCCCGGTCCGGCCCGATGCGCGCCCCCGTCAGTACGAGCCATGTTCCCGCATTGTCGGGCAAGCGGGAGAGGACATGAGTGGCTCCCACATCCGGGAAGAAGCCAATCCCGACCTCGGGCATGGCGAAGACGTAACTGTCCCCGGCGACGCGATGCGACCCATGCAGGGACACGCCGACGCCCCCGCCCATCACGATTCCGTCCATCAGGGCGACATAGGGCTTGGGATAGCGGTGGATGAGGCCGTTGAGCGCATATTCCTCGCGCCAGAAGGTGAGCGCCTCCTCCGGCCGCCCGCCGAGCACCGCCTCGCGGAGGAGGCGGATGTCCCCGCCGGCGCAGAAGGCACGTCCACCCGCTCCGGTCACGGCGACCCGGGCGATGGCCGGGTCCACGGCCCACCCGGCCAGCGTCCGCGCGATGGCGCGGACCATGCCGAGCGTCAGCGCGTTCAGGGCCTTCGGGCGATTGAGCGTCACGAGGCCCAGCCGGCCGCGGGTCTCGAACAGAACCTCGTCGGCGTCGCCGCTCACGCGCACCCCCCAGAAATCCCCGCGGAAGAATCCCCGCGGACCTGGCCGCGACGTTCCGCGGAGTTAGCGCGCGGGGCGGCGCATCGTCAAACGCCGGATGTCGGACATGCACGGCGCTGGGGCAGGTCAGGAGAACCAACAACTTCCGGGCTTCAGGCCGGGATGCTACGCATGAGGCAGCGGGCCGTGTCGCCAAGGCCCCAGCGAGGAGACAGAGCCATGGGGTCGCGCGTCACGTCCCTTCAGCCGGGCCATCGTTCCGTGTCGGAGGCGGAGGAGGCAGCGCACCGGCTGGACCTCGCCCACCGGCCGCGCCGGAACCGGAAGTCCGAATGGGCGCGGCGCCTTGTCCGCGAGAACCAGGTCACGGCGGACGACCTGATCTGGCCGATCTTCGTCGTCGAGGGCAGCAATCTGCGGGTCCCCGTGGCGTCCATGCCGGGCGTGGAACGCCTGAGCATCGATGTCGCGGTCGAGGAGGCGCGGCGAGCGGCCGAGCTTCGCATCCCCTGCATCGCGCTCTTCCCCTACACCGACCCGAAGCTGCGCGACGCGACCGGACGAGAGGCCCTGAATCCGCAGAACCTCGTCTGCATCGCCTGCCGGGAGATCAAGAAGGCCGTTCCCGACATCGGCATCCTGACCGACGTGGCGCTCGACCCCTACACCAGCCACGGCCATGACGGGCTGCTTCGGGATGGCCGGATCCTGAACGACGAGACCGTCGCGGTCCTGGTGCAGCAGGCGATCAACCAGTCCGAGGCCGGGTCCGACATCGTCGCACCGTCCGACATGATGGACGGGCGCATCGGCGCCATCCGGCGCGGGCTCGACGACGCCAACCTCCTCGACATCCAGATCATGGCCTACGCCGCCAAATACGCGTCCGCCTTCTACGGCCCGTTCCGGGACGCGGTGGGCTCCAGCGCGACGCTGAGCGGCGACAAGCGCACCTACCAGATGGATCCCGGCAACACCGACGAGGCCATGCGCGAGGTCGCGCTGGACATCGACGAGGGTGCCGACATGGTCATGGTCAAGCCCGGCATGCCCTATCTCGACATCGTCAGGCGGGTGAAGGACACCTTCTCGGTGCCGACCTTCGCCTATCAGGTGTCCGGCGAGTACGCGATGATCAAGGCGGCGGCCGGCAATGGCTGGCTGGACGGCGACAAGGCGATGCTGGAGAGCCTCGTCGCCTTCAAGCGCGCGGGCGCCGATGGAATCCTGACCTATTTCGCCCCGGCCGTCGCCGAGAAACTGGCGCGCGCCTGACCAGCGCGGACGCCTTGGCGCCGCCCCTCCCCCGACAGGCCGCGCCCTGGCTCGCAGTGGCCGGCGCCGCCATTGGGCTCGCCGGCTGCGGGCCGGAGACGGACAGCGACCAGGTGCGGATCTGCCGGATGGCCCTGCCGGCCCTGCACGCCCCCGGGGCCACCTTCGAGATCGGCCGCGTGTCACCCGGGACGACGGCCGATACCGTGCGCATCGTCTATCGCGTCCAGGAACTGGGGCAACCTGCCCGCACGCGCTTCATCGCCTGCCGCTATGCGGGATCGGGCCTGTCGCCGGGCCGGCAAGACCTAGTCGCGGTGACGACCGAGGCGGGCCCACTGGGCGAGGCGGCGCTCTTCTTCCTGCGCCGCTTCTGGCTGGCCACGCCGGAGGCCGCCATGCTCGACCCTGGCGACAGGCCGGCGCAGGCGATGGCGCCGGAGGTCCCGTTCTGGACCGCATACGCGCTGCAGCAGACCGTGTCGGGGCTGCCCCAGGCTTGCGTGTACGGTCTCCTCGCGGCCGCCTATTCGCTGGTCTACGGCCTGATCGGGCGCATTGTCTTCGGCTTCGGCGAAGTTGCTGCCCTGGCTGGCTATGCGACGCTGCTTGCGATCGGACTCGTCCTCGCGGGACAGGCCCCCCTGCTGGCCGCGGTGCTCCTCGCCCTGCCGGTCGCCGTGGCTTGCGGCGCGATCCACGGCGCGGTGTCGGGACGGCTGGTGGTCGCGCCCCTCGCGGCGCGTGGGGGGTTACCCATCCTGATCGCCACCACCGGCCTGATGCTCGTCCTGTCGGAGTACATGAGGCTCGCCCAGGGGCCGGCGCTGCGCTGGGTGCCGCCCTTCATGAACAGGCCGTGGGTCCTGGCCCGGTCGGGGTCGTTCGTGGTCACGGCGACGCCCGTCGCGATGCTGGCGACCAGCTTCTGCCTTGCGGCGGGACTCGCCCTCCTCCTGCTCCTCTGGCGCTCCCCCTTCGGACGGGCCTGGCGGGCCTTCGCGGACGACCCGGCCATGGCGTCCCTGCTGGGGATCGACGCGTCGCGCCTCTTCGCGGCCACCTTCGCGCTGTCGGCGGCGCTGGCCGGCCTGGCCGGCTTCGTCGTCACCGTGCACTTCGGCGGCGTGGGATACGGCTCGGGCCTGACGGTGGGCCTGAAGGCCCTGGTCGCGGCCGTCCTGGGCGGCATCGGTTCCGTGCCGGGCGCGTTGCTCGGCGGGTTGCTGCTCGGCCTCGCCGAGGCCTTGTGGTCCGCGGCGATGCCCATCGACAGCCGGGACGTTGCAGTCTACGCACTGCTCTCGCTCGTCCTCGCGCTGCGGCCCGGCGGCCTCTTCGGCTTCCAAGACAGCACGCCGCGGCGGGTGTGACGGGCACGGGGCCGCCATGACGTACGCCATCAGCATCGCCGACATCAGGTCTGCCGCCGCGGCCATCTCCGGGCAGGTACTGGCGACCCCCACCCTACCGGCGCCCCGCCTTTCCGCCGCGACCGGCGCAGAGATCTACGTGAAGTACGAGACGCTGCAGGCAACCGGCGCCTTCAAGGAGCGCGGCGCCCTCAACCGGCTGCTGGCCCTGACGCCGGAGGAGCGCCGGCGCGGCGTCGTGTCGCTCTCGGCGGGAAACCACGCCCAGGCGGTGGCCTACCACGCCCGCCGTCTCGGCATCCCCGCGACGATCGTCATGCCGAGCGGCACGCCGATGGTGAAGGTGGAGAACACGCGCGGCTATGGCGCAACCGTGGTTCTCGAGGGTGACACTCTGGAGGACGCAAACCGCGTGGTCGAGCGCATCCTGGCGCGCGACAAGCCGGTGCTCGTGCATCCCTTCGACGATGCCGCCGTGATGGCGGGCCAGGGGACGATCGCGTTGGAGATGCTGGCGGCCGTGCCGTCGCTGGACACGCTGGTGATCCCGATCGGCGGCGGCGGGCTGTTCGCCGGGATGGCCGTCGCGGCGCGGGCGCTCAATCCTGACATCCGGCTCGTCGGCGTCGAGGCGGCGCTCTACCCGTCCGTCCTCAATGCCATCCGCGGCGAGGAACGGGCCGTCGGCGGCGCCACGCTGGCCGAGGGCATCGCCGTGAAGTCGCCGGGAAAGCTCACGCTGCCCATCGTCCGCGACCTCGCAGACGACATCGCGCTGGTGAGCGAGGAGCAGCTGGAGACCGGCATCAATGCCTTTGCAACGCTCGCCCGCGCGCTTGCGGAGGGCGCGGGGGCGGCCGGGCTCGCCGCGGTCCTGGCCGATCCCGCGCGCTATGCCGGGCGCAAGGTCGGGCTCGTCCTGTGCGGCGGAAACATCGACGCACGGCTCGTTGCCGCGATCATGGTGCGGGCCCTGGAGCGGGAACGGCGGATCGTGTCGTTCCGTCTCACCATCCTCGACCGGCCCGGCATGCTCGGCGCGATCGCCTCGCGGCTCGGCGAACTCGGCGCCAACATCCTCGAGGTCTCGCATGGTAGGCTCTTCCTCGACGTGCCGGCAAAGGGAGTGTCCCTCGACGTGACCATCGAAACGCGGGACGGCGCCCACGCGCAGCAGGTGATCGCCGCGCTCGCCGCGGAAGGCTGGAATCCCCGTCCCATGGAGCGTACGCGGCAGGCGACGTCGCCCTGACCGGCCGCGCCCTTGCAACGGACGCCGCGAGGGCCACATTCACGCTGCCGGCCGGACGGGGCCGGCCGGACGGGTGACGATGAGCAACGGCAACGGAACGGCACTGGCGCCCTACGCGCCGCAGGACTTCAGCGGCGTCCTCACCGGACGCTGTCTGGCCGTCCTGGTCGACTTGCTGATCGTCGGCTTCATCAGCTGCGCGGTGTGGATCCTGCTCGCCCTCAGCACCCTTGGCCTCGCATTCCTCGTGCTGCCTCCCCTCTTTCCGCTGGTCGGGCTTCTCTATAGTGGCCTGACCGTTTCGAGCGACGGCCGCGGGACGCTGGGCATGCGGATGTTCGGGGTCGAGATGCGGACAGTGACGGGGCAGACACCCTCCTTCGTCGTCGCCGCCGTGCACGCCGTGTTCTTCTACGTCAGCGTCACCATGCTGACCCCGCTCGTGCTTCTGGTCGGCCTGGTGCGGGACGACCGGCGCCTCCTCCACGACCTGCTCACCGGCCTCGTCGCCGTGCGCCGCGGAACGCCCTGACAGATCCCCGGCGCGTGAAAGCCAAGCTAGTTTGCTCAGCGGGGCCTTGAGGCCCGCGTTCCGGATGCTATCGTTGGGATCGATGGGCGGCGGAGCCGCCACGAGAGGAAGCGCCGGGTGACCACCCAGTCCCGCGACCAGCCGCAATTCTACCTGACGGCACCGACGGCTTGCCCCTATCTGCCCGGGCGGCTCGAGCGCAAGGTGTTCACCCACCTCATCGGGCGACGCGCGTCGGAACTGAACGACGTGCTGACCCATGCCGGCTTCCGCCGCTCCCAGACCATCGCCTACCGGCCGGCCTGCGACGGCTGCCGTGCCTGCGTCTCCGTGCGAGTGGTGGTGGACGACTTTGCCCCGTCGCGGAACATGCGCCGGATCATCGATGCAAACGAGGATCTGATCGGCGACATGCGCTCGAACACGCCGACATCCGAGCAGTACTCGCTCTTCAGGCACTACCTCGACGCCCGCCATGCCACGGGCGGGATGGCCGATATGACCGCCCTCGACTTCGCCATGATGGTCGAGGACAGCCATATCGAGACGCGCATCGTCGAGTACCGACGCCGCGGGCCCGACACGGCCATTGACGGGCGCGGCCAGGGGCCGCTGATTGCGGCGGGCCTCACCGACGTCCTCTCGGACGGGCTGTCGATGGTCTATTCCTTCTACGATCCGCTGATGACCCCGCGGAGCCTCGGCACCTTCATGATCCTCGACCACATCACCCGGGCGAAGGCGATGGGGCTTCCCTACGTCTATCTCGGCTACTGGGTGCAGGGCTCGGCCAAGATGGCCTACAAGGCTCGGTTCACGCCGCAGGAGCGCCTGACACCGCAGGGATGGCAAAGAATCGAGTAGGCGCAGTCGCCAGGACCTGCCGGGCCGGATCGAGCTGAAACGCCTCGCCCACACCTACCGCACCAGCGTCGGGAGGCCCGGGGGCCACGGACAGGCCGGACCGGAACGCGGGGTCGTCAGCCCGAGAAGCGGTTGCTTCGCGGAAATCCCTTCGGCGGCAGTCGGCCGGATTCGGCCCTGCTCCCAATCCACGCGTCGAGCTCCGGCCGCGCCACGGTCCAGGTGCGGCCGGACGTGTCGGTCCAGGTGAGGCCGTCCTGCAGGAAGAAGACCTTCGCGTCGGCGAGGCCGCCATCCTTGTAGCGCTGCAGCCTTACTCCTTTCCCGCGCCCCATCTCCGGAAGCTGGCCGGCGGGAAAGACGAGGAGCTTGCGGTTCTCGCCGACGACGGCGACATGGTCCCCGTCCGCGGGGACCGCCAGGACGGCCCGCTCCGCGCCGGCGACGTTCAGCACTTGCCGGCCCTTGCGGGTGTTGGCCACGACCTCGTCGGCAGGGCAGATGAAGCCCCGCCCGTCCGACGTGGCGAAAAGAAGCTTCGTCCCCGCCTTGTAGGGCCAGGCCTGCACGATGGTGGCGCCCTCGTCGATGTCGGCGAGCAGGCGGACGGGGTCTCCGAAGCCGCGGCCGCCCGGCAGCTTGCCGGCATCGAGCGTGAAGACACGGCCATTGCTGACGAGAACCAGTATCTTCGCCGTGGTCTCGGTGAAGAAGGATGTGAGCAGCGCGTCGTCGCCCTTGAACTGCAGGGTGCCGAGGTCCTGCACGTGGCCCTTCAGCGAGCGGATCCAGCCCTTCTGGGAGAGGACGACCGTGAGCGGCTCGCGCTCCACCATCGCCTCGGTGAGGTCGATGTCGGCCGCCTCCGGCGCGTCGGAGAAGGTGGTGCGGCGCTTGCCGAGCGGCGTGTGCGGGCCGAAGGTCTTCTTCACCTCGCGGATCTGCCACGCGATCGTCTTCCACTGCTGGTCGTCCGAGCCCAGCAGCGCCTCGATCTGCGACTTCTCTTCGGTCAGCGCGTCGAACTCGGTCCGGAGTTCCATCTCCTCCAACTTGCGCAACGAGCGCAGGCGCGTGTTGAGGATCGCCTCGGCCTGGTTGTCGGTGAGCGTGAAGACACGCATCAGCTCCGGCTTTGGCTCGTCCTCCTCGCGGATGATCTTGATGAC
>JAESFG010000547.1_pt1 | contig 17510 bp, 16 predicted proteins | sample 9269371 | NCBI WGS metagenome assembly JAESFG01 (sample SAMN14506227, study PRJNA617093) | algae metagenome | isolation source: Aetokthonos hydrillicola CCALA 1050 (B3-Florida) and co-occurring... | place: USA: South Carolina | collected 2013-01-01 | reverse complement strand
CGCGCAGCGCCGCGATGATCTCCTCGGTCGATCGTCCTTTCCGTGCCATGTCCGTGTCTCCCATCAGGAGGTTGGAAATAGCCGGATTCGAAACTCATCCCTGGGCTCGGATCAGGAGTGCAGGCCATGAGGACGAGCGGGCTCTCGAATTGCCGCAGAAGCAAACGAAGCGCACTCAGGTGTGACGCGTCTTCAACGCTGTTGGGGCCGACCAGGAGAAGCTTGGCGGCGGCTGTCGCCGACGAAAGGCCGCCGGGACCCGCCCCCAACGCTGCGCTTACCGCGGCGACGTCTTTGCTCCAATAGGGGGTCTCAAGGCCCGGACCACTCATGCAAGATTCCAATCTCGATTGCAGCCATCGCCGCTTCGCGTTGGACGATCGGATCGGACACGTTGACGATCATCTTTGTTGTTGGGCGCAGGCAGGGCGCCCTCCCCTCGACCGTCCGCTTTCACGACTAGGCTACGTAGCATGCACGGACTAGGGCCAAAGCTGTGTCAGGGATTGCGGCGCTGCGTGAACGGAGCCGGCTGGTCACGGCTGGGCCACCAACACATCGCATGGTGCTTCCGCCAGTATGTCGCGCGCGAGGCTGCCGATGAGGGCGGTGCCAATTGTGCTGCGCGCGTGCGTTCCCATGGCCAGCAGGGACGGCCGATAATCTTTCAACGCATCACCGATGACAATGAAGGGATCGCCCTCGGCGATCTTGACCTCCAGCCTGTCATGCGACGTCATCCCAATCTGGTCGAGCGCGCTTTCGACGGACGCCCGGACGTGCTCGCTCTCCACGCGTGCGACGCCCTTTCCAGCTGGCTTACCGGTGAATTCGGCCGTTAGTGGCACCTGCAAAACGTGCACGATTTGGCGATCAGCCTCTGGCGCGATTGCCAGCGCCATCCCAAGCGCCCGGCTCGCGCCGGGCGAGAAATCGAATGCCATCAGTACGCGCTTGTAGGGCTCGTCACCCGGCTGGCTGACCACGAGAATGGGCTGGCGGCCGAAGCGCAAAATGCGCTCGACCGTTGTACCGACGAAAAGATCCTTCCATCTACGCTTGGTGGGGTCGCCGAGGACGATAAGATCCGCGCCTCGTGTCTCGGCTTGCTCGACGATCGACGCGAAGGGCTCGCCCGCGACTACCTGAAACCACAGGCGGCGGAGCTCGCGTTTGCACGTGGCGGCGAATTGGCTTTGCAGGAGCTGCATCGCCTCCCCGCAGCGATTCTCCGTACCCCGTGGCGGCAAGCCCGGTTCAACCACGTGCAGTAGGGTGAGGGCGGCGCCGGCCTGCTCCTTGAGCTGTAGCGCCCGCTCCATCGCCGGGCGCGAGCGCTCGGTCAAATCGCTTGCCACTAGGATGTGCGTGATGTCCGCCAAAGCTCACTCCACAATGAGTATCTGTAGAAGGGCAGACCTATCGTAATTGATCGCGGTCAAGCCCACTGGTTTTTTTGCTCAGATTCGGAGCCCTGTGGCCGGAAAAGCAGCCGCTGGTCACCCGTGCTCTGCAGGGTGAAGCCTATGCTAGCCAACCAAAACATGCCGGAAAGGAACTTGGGCACTTGCGCGTCAGTGCTCGCCCAGAACCGCTTTGCTACTCACGAGAGGTGACGTCGGACGCGCCTGGGAAGTCAAATGCGAGTGCTCTTAACTTCGACTCCGGGTCATTGTCTTCCGCTGACTGCGCGCTAGTAATGGGCGGTCACCCCTCGTGACCGACCATCAGCGGCATGGATGGCGAACGGTGACGCGATAGGTCCAAGACCGACCATCACCTCAACGGATGATCCGGACCATGAGCGGACTACTGCGCTTGATACCGAGCCTTAGGGCGCCGCCGCCTCCCCCGCCCCCTCGTGTACCGGCGGTCTGCCGGGGCGCGAATACGAGTCTACATCGCCACGGCGCTTTGGCTTCCTGGCTTTGACGTTTATCAGTCGCTTATCCAAGGCCTGCGGGAGCCCCTGGCGGCGTTTCGGCCAGTGGCCGTCATACGCTGACGAGTATCAGATCGGCCGTGTGTGGCCTCATGTCGGGCCGTTGCGCGTCAGTCACTGCGGCGGCCTGCGGCCGACCGCTAAATCTGCTCTGCCGCCTCCACCGGCCTCCGGGCCGGGCCATTTCAATTAGCTTAACGGACCGTTCTCTTTGTCGGACAAGTCTTTCTGGTTTTTAGGCTTCTTCGTCATAATACGACCCCCAAGCTACCCGCTCAGATACTGCAAGTCGCACTATGACCGCCGAATGACTGAGGAGGGCGAACGCTGCTCAATGCCTCTTGTAGCCGGGGAGCCGGGCCGCGGCCGGCTTGCGCGAGTATTCGAGCGCCTGCTTGATCGCAGACTGCATGTCGGCTTTCAAAAGCTGGGGCGGTAAGAGTTTTCGGTAATAGGAAAGCAACACGGCGCGCTGCATTCCCGCCTCCTGGCGACGGCTTGGCGATTATGATCGCATTGACCAGAACTTCGTTACCAGGTCGTGGTCACACGGAAACTTTCTCCGTCGCATTCTTCGACGACATCGTCGCCGGCTGCGCGAGCGAGAGCGAGCATCTTGACGTTAGTGCGCAAGACCTCCGCGACGAAGCCTCTGACCCGTCGCGCAACGGCATAATCCCGCAGTTGCGTCTGCAGCGCGGAACCCACTCCATTTCCCTGCCACTCAGGAGCAATCATGTAAGCGACTTCCGCATAGTTCGTCGTCGGATTGAGAAAATAGGCACCGGTGCCGACTATGCGGTCGTCTTCGCGGCTCCCTTTCACGGCAACGAAGGCCACGTCCTGTTCGAAATCCACATTACAGAGGCGTTGAGCGTCATAATACGACAAGGACGCCATGCGACGGAAGAAACGCGTGTAAACGTCCTGAGGCGAAAGCGCGTGGAACAGACCCTTCAGCGTCATCGCATCGCTGGCGCGCGCCGGCCTGATCAGCAACGTTCTGCCGTCCTTGGTTGTAAGCGTGCGCTCCTGTTCGACCATGTAAGGGCGCATGCTCGGTGGCTTCTGCTCGGGGCGCACTAGATGTGCCGCCTTGGCCTCTGCCAGAAGACTATCCCGGTAATCCGGGTGCGCGATTTCGATGAGCGCGAGGGCACGCTCCTGGAGAGTTTTGCCGAAAAGATAGGCAATGCCAAACTCGCTCACGACATAGTGGACGTCGTATCGGGCGAGCGTCACGCCCTCGCCCGGCAGCAATTGGAAACGGATCCGGCTCTGCGACCCGTCTTCGGTCGTCGCGCGGATGCAGACGATCGACTTGCCGCCTGGCGATCGCACGGCACCGCGGTGGAAGTCCGGCATGGTCGAGACGCCACCGTAGAAGCTGCCTTCGAACTGATCGGCACAGACTTGCCCGGTCAGATCGATGGCGAAGCCCTGCGTCAACGAAACCATTTTGCTATTCTGCGCGACGACATCCGGGTTCGCGACGTATTCGATCGGGTGGAATTCGACGGAGGGATTATCGTCGACGAAATCGTAAAGTCTCCGCGTGCCGATCGCGAAACTGGTAACGACCTTACCCCGGTGCAGGCTCTTCCGAGCGCCTGTCAACGTTCCGGCACGGATCAGATCGACGACGCTGTCGGTGATCACATTGGAGTGGATGCCGAGATCTTTTCGTGTCGTCAGATATTTCAACGCTTCGTTCGGGATGCGACCGAGGTCGATTTGCAGCGTCGCGCCGTCGTCGATGATCTCGGCGACGTATCTGGCGATCTGCTCCGCCACGTCGTCGACGCGCGGGTGGCGGTACTCGGTCACCGGCTGGTCGACCGGAACGAAGTGGGCGATGCGAGCCATCGCGATCCGCGTCTCCCCCCGCGTGCGCGGCATATGCGGATTGACCTCGGCGATGATGGTTTTGGCCGTCTTCAGGACCGCGAGGACCATGTCGACCGAGATGCCGAGGCTAACCATCCCGTCCACATCTGGCGGTGACACCTGGATGAGTGCGACGTCCGCCCTGATGCGGCCGTTAGCGACGAGCTCCGGGATTTGCACGAGCGAGATCGGTACGTACTCGGCGGTGCCCGACTTCACGAGCGGCGTGACGTCGGCCCCCACGAAGAACACCCGATGCCGAAAGCGGCTTTCGTAGCTGCCTCCACCGGCAGTCATGAGGCCCGACGTCAGGAAGTGGAAGAGTTCGACATCGGGCGGCGGCGGCGTTCTGGCTTCGAGCGCCTTCACGAGCGTCAGCGGCGCCGCGCATGCGGTGCCGACGAAAACGCGATGGCCGGCCTTGATCTTGTCGATCGCGGCTTCCGCAGTCGTCGTGCGATCGGCTGGCAATAGCATCGTTCGATCCTCTTCGTGACGTCGATCGAAAAATGACAGCGGCTTGAGGCCCTGGCTGTGATCTTTGCCACCGACTGTCGACGTGTTGCTATTGTGCCAATCTAATCCACGTTCCAAAAAAGATGGACCGGCATCGTGTGGTGCAGGCGCTTGTTCAAGACTGGGTGCGATTTCAATGACTGTTTCAGCAATGGCGGACGATCCCGCGGATTATGTTCGCAGGTACAAGAAAGAGGATTACGTATTCCGGTCCGGCGATCAGGCGGACCAACGCTTTTTCATCGTGCTGGAAGGTGCGGTCGGCATCGTGCACAACGAGACAAGATTGCGCACGATCGGCCCAGGCGGATTTTTCGGAGAGATGGCGCTTATCCTCGATTCCGGCCAGCGCTCCGCCGACGCCGTGGCAGAGACCGACGTCGTGCTGATGGCAGTGGACCGCGCCCGTTTTCTTTACATCATAAGCCAGCAACCGGCCTTCGCCCTGATCCTCATGGAGGCCCTCAGCCGCTGGCTCACCGGCGACTCCAGTGCTACGGCTTCCACCGCGACCGAACAGATCGAAAAGAAGGCCTCGTCGAAACCAACGATTTCGGTCGAGCCGATCGCACCGGGAGTGCTCCAGCTCCGGTCCCGCTCCCGATCGTCGAATACCTATGTCTTTACAGGGCCGGAACGCACGATCCTCGTCGATCCCGGCTTGACGTCGCAGTTTCCGGCTCTCTGCGCATGCCTCGCGTCGGCCGGCATTGCACCCACCGAGATCGATACGATCGTGCTGACGCATGAGCACTATGACCACATCGCAGCCGTGCCGCTGTTCGCCCATGGTCCCGTCGTAATGGCACACCCCCTGGCGGCGCATAAGATCGAGAGCCGAGACAGCTTCGCCCTGCTCCAGTCGGCATTCGGCGAACCGCTGCGCGCCTTCCAGATTGATCGGACCCTCGCCGAAGGCGACGTGGTAACCACGGGTCGCCACAGTCTGCAGGTCCTCCACACTCCCGGGCATACGTCAGGAAGTGTCAGCCTCTATGTCGGGGAACTGGGTCTCCTCGTCACTGGCGATCTGGTCATGGCCGGTGGCCCGATGGGCGGGATATTCGGCTCAGGCAACATCAGCGATACGCTCTACTCTCTCCAGCGGCTCGAGCGTCTCACAGCGCGCACGCTGCTTCCCGGGCATGGGCCGACATCCAGCAATGCGCAGGTGGACATCATGACGACGATTGATCGTACCTCTCGCTTGCTGAAGGACACACGAATGATCTTCGAGACGCTCAACGGCCGAGACAGCATCAATAAGCTAATCTTGGCTGTCAGAGACTTGAACCGCTGAAGCACACGGCCCCCGGCGTCGTTGTGGCAGAATGAGCAGCAGCGCACACGATCGCCCGGTCATGCGACCTCTACTTTGTGCGTTTTAACACATCGGCCAGCAGGCGGCAGCGCTACCGTCGTGTCACGAACAGCGGGCAAGGTTCGGGGGTTGCGGCGCTGCAGATGTGGCGCTCCAATTCAAACGACACAGCGATGAATTCATCTGGAGGACGCGAAATGGCTATCACACGTATTTGGGCTGCTCTGCTCTTCATCATCGTCGCCTGCGGCCAGGCTCACGCTCAATCACCTGTGCCGGTGACCCAAGGGACTCAGGCGGTCAAGCGGACCATTCTCCAACGGTTCGACGTGCCTAACACGAATTTGGAAACGATCGTCGCTACCGTCGAGTTCGCCGCCAACTTCAAGGCTGGCAAGCATACGCATCCTGGTAACGTCAGCGCGGTGGTGATCGAGGGGGCGTTCTATGTGACGCTCGACGGGCAGCCGGAGAAGAAGTTCGGCGTCGGCGAATCGATCCTGATAGGCGACGGCACAGTGCACGACGAAGGTACCAAGGACGGTCCAACCAAACTTGTCGCCATCTACGTGGTCGAGAAAGGCAAGCCTCTGCTAGCGCCGGCCAACAAGTAACGTCCCAAGCGACGCGGGGGGCCCTTAAATGGCCCTCCGATAACCACTCGGGGCATTTCCGGCGCTTCGAACAGGACCGTTTTCATGGCCCGCCACGTTACGGAAGAAGATAACCTTGCTGACTTGTCACACGACGAGGCTCTGATGCACGCCGTCCGCAAGGAGGATGCAGCAATCGCCGAGGTCGCTCGGGCGGTTCGCCGCGCCATTGGCGCCAATGTAACGGTGTTTGATGATATCGCCCGGGCGATCTCGTTCAGCCTCAATGTGTCGACTTGTGTGATCGTGCTGCGAGGTGACGGCGAACTGCGGACTGTTGGCCAGCACGGGAAGCTCATCGATCTGAACGACGAACTTCGGACCCAAATTGATCGGGCGTTGCTGGACAGGACCTACAGAAGGTTCTTTCTAACGGTCAACACGAGGACCGCCGATAAGCCCACGGGCCTCGTCGTTCCTGTTTGGGGCGACGACGTCGCGCTGGGTGCCGTCCTACTGGTGAAGTCCGCATCGGAAGCACTCGCCCCAGATGCTGCTCGAGCATTAGAGAGCGTTGCAGATCTCGTGGCTGTCGCCTTTGAGGTGCGGCGATTGAACGCGACGCTCGAAGCACGCACGACCGACCTGAGTGCCGCCATCCAACAGCAGACGGCGACGAGCGACGTCCTAACCGTGATCAGCAGGTCACCAACCGATACGGGGCCTGTGTTCGAAATCATCGGTGAGCAGGCACGAAGACTTTGCGAAGCGGACATCAGTGTGGTGTCTATCCGCGACGGCGATTTGATCCGTCTCGCCGGGCTCAACGGGATCAGCAGCCATACAGTCGAAATGTTTCGTGCAGCCTTTCCGATGGCGATCGACCGCGAAACCGTTTCCGCGCGTGTGATCAACTCGGGCGAGATCGTCCACGTGCGCGATGTGCTTTCGGACGCGACGTATGACAACAAGCGTCTGGCAAGAGATACCGGCTACCGGAACTGTCTCGGCGTTCCGATGCAACGCATGGGCCAGGTCATCGGAGCGATCTTCGTTGCCCGCACGACTCCCGGACAATTTTCCGAAAGCCAGATAAAACTACTAAAAACATTCGCAGACCAAGCCGTCATCGCCGTCGAGAACGCTCGGTTGTTTAGGGAGGTGCAGGCTCGAACCAAGGAAGTGACGGAGTCGCTCGAGTTCCAGACCGCTATCAGCCAGGTTCAGGCTGTTCTATCGAATGCGCCGAACAACCTAAGCGGAGCTCTCGACGCTATCGTTAGCAGTGCTGAGCGTCTGTGCACAGCGGATTATGCCATCGTATTCCAGAAGCGCAACGATCGGTTGTTCCCGATCGGCGCGCGCAATGAGTTGGACGACTACGTGCGCCATGTGCGGGCGCATCCGATCGCGCCGGATCGTGGTTCGCTGGCCGGTCGTGTGTGGCTCGATCGCCGCGCCGTCGTCATCGACGACGTACTGCTCGACACGGCATACACGCGGACCGAGGCACAGCGTCTTGCAAAGTTCCGAAGTATGCTCGGCGTGCCGCTCAAGCGGAACGACGAGGTCATCGGCGCAATTCTGCTCTTGCGTACGGAGTTTCGGCCGTTCAACGAAAAGCACGTGGCCTTGATCGAGACGTTTGCCGATCAGGCCGTTGTCGCTATTGAGAACGCGCGGCTATTCGATTCCGAACAGGCGAGCACCGCTGAACTTCGGGAAACCCTCGCATTCCAGACGGCGACCTCGGAGGTTCTCGGCGTCATCAGCCGTTCCCCGAACGAGGCGCAGCCGGTCTTCCAGGCCATCGTTGAGACGGCCAAACGGCTTTGTCACGCCGATAGCGCTTTCGTTCTGTGCTTGCGCGGGGAAGTCTACGAGTTGGTCGCCGCGAGTGATGACGACAGCGCATGGGTTCGACATGTGAAAAAGAACCCCATCGTGCCGGATCGCCGATCGATCTGCGGTCGCGTGGCTCTGACCCGCGGACCGGTGCACCTTTCGGACGTGCAGGCTGACCCGGAATTCACGATCGCTACGCCATCGCAGATTGGCGGCATCAGATCCGTTCTCGGCGTGCCGCTCCTGCGAGCCAATACCGTGGCCGGAGTCATAATCATCGGGCGCACGCAAGTCGAACCGTTCTCGCAACGTCAAATCGATTTGATCGAGACCTTTGCCGACCAGGCCGTGATCGCCATCGAGAACGCGTGCCTCTTTGCAGAAACACAGGAAGCCCGTGCCGCCGCCGAGGCAGCAAACGAGGCGAAAAGCGCGTTCCTCGCTACCATGAGCCACGAGATCCGGACACCGATGAACGCCGTGATCGGCATGAGCGGGCTGTTGCTCGACACGCCTCTTAACGCCGAGCAGCTGGATTACGCGCATACGATCCGAGAGTCCGGCGACGCGTTGCTGAGCATCATCAACGACATCCTCGATTTCTCCAAGATCGAGGCGGGTCACATGGACATCGAGGCACAGCCGTTCGATCTGCGCGATTGTGTCGAGTCTGCCCTAGATTTGGTGAGTGCTCGCGCTGCCGAGAAGCTTCTCGATCTTGCCTATGTCTTCGAAGGCAACGTCCCCGTCGCGGTTAATGGCGACCTTTCTCGCCTGCGCCAGATTCTACTCAACCTGCTGTCGAATGCAGTGAAGTTTACCGAGAAGGGTGAGGTGGTACTGACGGTGTCCGCCAAGCCAGCTCCGGCCCAGCGATACGAACTGTCATTCAGTGTGCGTGATACCGGCATCGGGTTAACTCCGGAAGGCATGAGCCGGCTCTTCAAGTCATTCAGTCAGGCCGACAGCTCGACCACGCGCAAGTACGGCGGCACAGGCTTGGGCCTCGTCATCTCGAAGCGATTGACCGAACTGATGGGCGGCTCCATGACGGCCCAAAGCGCTGGATCGGGGCAAGGCTCGACGTTCCATTTCACTATTCTCGCTGGCAAATCGGACATGGTTCCCATCAAGGTCCGGGACTTGCTCGGTATACAGGCCGAGCTCGACAAAAAGCGGCTCCTCATCGTAGACGACAACGCAACAAACCGGCGGATCTTGGCGCTGCAAGCCGGCAAATGGGGCATGACCTCGCGCGATACGGACGATCCGGACGAAGCGCTGGAATGGCTGAAGTCGGGTCAGCAGTTCGACCTGGGTATTCTCGACATGCACATGCCGATCATGGACGGCGTGCAGCTGGCTCGGGCTGTTCGCACCGTGCAACCGAAGCTGCCGTTGATCCTTTTTAGCTCTCTCGGTCGCCGCGAGGCGGACGCTACGGGCACGCTGTTTGACGCCTATCTGGCGAAGCCCTTGCGCCAGTCTCAGCTCCACGACGCACTCGTCAGTCTGCTGGCGCGCGATATCGTCGTACGGACGGACGTACCCAAAACGACCAAGCCACAAATCGACCCCGAAATGGCGACGCGCCACCCGCTTCGAATCCTGCTCGCGGAGGACAACGTCGTGAACCAGAAGCTCGCACTGCGCCTCCTCCAGCAGATGGGCTATCGTGCAGATCTCGCGAGCAATGGAAACGAGGCTGTAGAAAGCATAGAACGGCAGATGTACGACCTCGTCCTAATGGATGTGCAAATGCCGGAGATGGATGGCCTTGAAGCCACGCGCCGGATCACCAGCCGGTTCCCCGCCGACACGCGTCCACACATCGTCGCAATGACTGCGAACGCGATGCAGGGCGACCGCGAAATGTGCCATGCCGCAGGTATGGATGACTATATCGCGAAGCCGATCCGCGTCGAAGAACTTGTCGCGGCATTGCTAAAAACGCGTCCGCGGCAGGAGCGAGCCAACCCATGACCGAGAAGACTGTCGATACCGAAGTATTCAACCAACTGAAGGCGAACACCGGTCACGAGTTTGTCGTGGAACTCGTTGAAACGTTTATGGAAGAGGCACCGATCATGCTCGCCGAATTGCGTGCGGCACGCTTGGACAGCGATGCCGGTCGGTTTCGACGGGCTGCCCACTCATTGAAGTCCAATGCCAATACGTTCGGTGCCTACCAGCTCGCCGCATTAGCACGTGACCTGGAGATGCGGGGGCTCGATACCGATGTTGAACGCGACCAACTAGCCCTCGTGGCCCTCGAAGCTGAGCAGAGCAATGTCTTGGTAGCGCTCAAGGTCCTTTGCCATGCCTGAGTGCGGCGCGCGCGTCTTGATCGCCGATGACAACAAGGTCAATCGTCTTCTGATGCAACGGAGCATCGAGCTGCAAGGGCATCGGTGCTCACTGGCCGAGAACGGCCGTATCGCGCTCGACAAACTTCGTGCAGAGCCTTTCGACCTGTTGCTGCTCGACATCGAGATGCCGGAAGTTGACGGCTTCGCTGTGCTCAAGCAAATCCAAGCCGACGCAGCACTACGCGATGTTCCCGTCATCGTCACGTCATCGGTCGAGGGGTTAGACAACGTCGTACGCTGCATAGGACTCGGCGCCGAGGATTATCTGCCGAAGCCGGTCAATGCGGTCTTATTGAAGGCGCGCATTGACGCGAGCCTAGAGAAAAAGCGCTTGCGCGACGAACAGCGAGAAATCGTCCGGAGGTTTGCTACGTGGGAGGTCGCTCAGGATCTGGAGCAATCCGGCTTCGTTCTCGGCGGGCGGCGCGTGCGTGCCTCCGTTATGTTTTCCGATATTCGGGGGTTCACGGCGCTCGTCGAAAGCCAGCCGCCGGAAGAAACCATTGAACTGCTTAACACCTATTACACTCTCATGTTCGACGCTATCAGCGGTTACGGCGGTGTCGTCAATCAGATGATCGGCGATGGTCTGATGGCGCTATTTGGCGCCCCTCTACCACTCGACGACTGCGCGGGAAGTGCCGTGGCTGCTGCGCAAGAAATGATCGTCCTCATCGAGCAGTTCAATCTCGACCGCGTTGCTGCGGACAAATTGCCGATCCGCGTCGGCATCGGCGTGGCAACCGGAGACGTTGTCGCCGGCTACACCGGCTCGAAGCTGCGCGCGACCTATACCTGCATTGGCGACACAGTAAACCTTGCCTCTCGTCTAGAAGAACACACGAAGCACGTCGGTTGCGATGTCCTGATCGACGATGCGACGTGGCAAGATGTGCGGTCGGCCGTCGCAACGATCCCGCTCGGATACGTCGAGTTTAAGGGCAAGAGCATGCCCGTCGAAATCTTCTCGCTCGGCAGCCGATAGAACGCTTGCACGCCGGAGAACCTTGCGGTTCCGGTCTTGTCTCGCGTTCGCTTCAGCGAGTGGCGGTAGTCCGCCACCCGCGCTTCCGCTAGTTACGGAACGAGACTGTCGAACCTCGGGATGACACTGACGAGCACGACTCGGCTTGTCGCCTGGAGCGCCCGCAGAGTTGCTCCTGGCGAAACAATGAGCGGCTCCCCAGCCCCGAGGGTAAGCGGAGCCCCTCCCGATTGCGTGATTTCGACGGAACCGCACAGAACGCGGCCCAGTGCGGGTTCTAGGATCTGATAACCTTGGACAGTGACGTCGAGTGTCCGCGAAACGGCATCCAGCCGCGGCGTGCCGAGTTCAGTTCGGATGGCACTGATGATCGCAGGATCGACCGACACGTCGGCTTCGACGGTCGCAGGGCTCGCGAGAGAACCCTGGAGAGTGATCGCCAGCGCCGCACCAAACGGAATGAAAGTCAGGAAACTCGAACGCATCTGCTTGCTCCTAAAAGTGGGAACGTAGATGTTGCAGGCTGACAGACCGAACGCCCGCGACAACTGCTCAGTCATGCCGAATGGCCGTGGCCGGGTCTGTGCGTTTTGCCACAAGGTGCCGTCGCTGCCGGAGCAGGCGCGACGCTAATCCATCGCTACGCCGTCGCCAGCGAGTTGGCCGATCGAACCCTCGTCCAGCTTCGGCTTGTCGCTGGGGTGGTGAACCGAGCGATTAGAAGCGCTGTCACCCGATCTTTTGTCGGGTTCCTCTGCGTGGTGATGCTGACAGCGCAGGGTGGGAAAGCCACTAAGCCGGATGCAAAGCCGGCAGCTGCGGCCCCACCTACCGCTACGAGAATTGTCGTGCCCGATGCCGAAGGGCTTGTGGTACTAATTCGTAGGGCACTTCTTTCCCTTAATGACGGTCTATTGACCGGCAACTTCACTGTCCTACGTGATCTCGGCTCACCGAAGTTCAAAGAAGCCAACACAGCTCATCGTCTCGGCCAAGTGTTCGCGCCGATTGCAGCGCAAGGCGTCGATCTGTCCGCCGTCGCCATCATCGCGCCTCAGATCTCGCAACTTTCCTCGATTGACGAAGCGAACTCAGCGTTTCGTGTGGCAGGCTTCTTCCCTGGAACGCCTGTCCGTATCGATTTCAAACTAGGCTTCGCTTTGGTAGGCGGTCGATGGCTTATTGAAGAGATCGGCGTTCTTCCGGTCCTCGTGCCTGTCGAGCCGAACAACGTCTCTGGGGCCACAAAAAGCCGATGAAGCAATCTCGCATTAGCGCGTGACCAGCCCCCGCCGAGTGGTCCGGTTGGAATGTTAGTTCATGGCTGGCCTCGCGACCAGAGAGAGCGTGGCCGCCGGAGCCGATCCAACGAGCGCAGGCGGCCACGCGGTGGTGCCGGGCACGAACACCTCGGGCGCGGGTGCCCGGTAGCCCAGGGAGGCGTGCGGGCGGACGCGATTGTAATGCTGCCGCCAGTTTTCGATGATGATCCTCGCCTCGTTCAGCGAGTAGAAGATCTCGCCGTTGAGCAGCCCGTCGCGCAGCCGGGCATTGAACGACTCGATGTACCCGTTCTCCCATGGCGAGCCCGGTGCGATGTAGGCCGTCCTCGCGCCGACGGCAGCAATCCAATCCTGTACCGCTTTCGCGATAAACTCAGGTCCGTTGTCTGAACGAATGTGCCTCGGTACGCCACGCAGAATGAAGAGGTCCGACAGCACATCGATCACGTCGATAGATTTCAGGCGCCGCGATACCCGGATTGCGAGACATTCGTGCGTGAACTCGTCGATCACATTGAGCATGCGGTATTTCCGTCCGTCGTGCGTGCGATCTTCGACGAAGTCGTAGCTCCACACATGATCACGGTGCTCCGGTCGCAACCGAAGGCATGACCCGTCCGCCAGCCATAGACGGCCGCGCTTGGGTTGTTTCGCCGGCACTTTCAGCCCCTCCTGCCGCCAGATCCGCTCGACACGCTTGTCGTTGACCACCCAGCCGGCCCAGGTCCGCAGCAACTCCGCGATCTTGCGGTAGCCGTAGCGGCCATATTGGCGGGCGAGCGCGACGATGTCGGCGGTCAACGCCGCTTCGTCGTCGCGCCCTTGCGGTACTTTGCGCTGCGTCGAGCGATGCTGTCCGAGCGCCTTGCACGCGCGGCGCTCAGAGATCTGCATCGTCCGCCGGACATGCGCGATGATCGCACGCCGGCGGGCAGGGCTCGTCAGTTTCCCTTGGCCGCCTCCTGCAGGATCAGCTTGTCCAGAGTCAGATCGGACACGGCGCGCCGCAGCCGCGCATTCTCCTGTTCGAGGTCCTTCAGGCGCCGAACCTGGTCGGTCTTCAGGCCGCCGTACTCCTGCTTCCAGCGGTAATACGTCACCTCCGTCACGCCGATCGTGCGGATCGCATCGGCCACCTGCTTGCCTTGCGCTACCAGAACATCAACCTGCCGCAGCTTCGCGACGATCTCTTCTGGCTTGTGTCTCTTTATCGGCATCGTGGTCCTCCATTTCTGGCGAAAAGCCATACATCAGGCTGGACCACTTCAGAGGGGGAGGATCAACGGCCGGTTGCCGAGTGCTAGCGGCCCTGCTCACTGGGGCTCCGACGGCCAACGTTGACCCAACTCTGCCGTAGTGCCGGTGCTCAACACTGGTGTTGCAGATCTGCAGAGCGCGCCGGAAAGTGACGTGCGCACCGGATCATCCTAACTTTCGGCAGGCCTCTCCGTCACCGCCCCGAACCGTTAGCCGTCCGCAGATCGGCCGTTATGATTTCTGCAAGGGTAGCGGCAACGCTGGCGCCCGAATGTGTTGCCTTGGCGAGCACCGAAGGTGACAGCCCCAACATGCCCACCTGCGTCCCGCGCAACCGCGAGCGTACGAAGGGAATTTGCAAATGGGTCGCTGCCATCCGGCCGCGGCCTGTATTGCAAGTGCCCTTCACGCACCCCGGCCTGATAGATCGACTTTCCTTCGAGCGCGTCCGGCGAGATCGTCGTCAGAAAGTCGGAACCGGTTTCCACGACGGAAACACGAGGCACAATCCGAAAGCTTTGCGGAGCCATCAGGGTTTTCAAAATCGATTGTGGTTTTCGTAGTGACGCTCAACGGCTGGGTTCTTGCTTCGGCGATTGAAGAAGCTGCGAGGCGACGGGATCCAGTAGGGATGCGACGCCCGATAGGTCTCCCACCGATCGGCATATATTCGCGCAAACCTGCGCTCTTTGGCGAGCGGACCGATGGCGCAGTACGCCGTGAGGACCGTGGCAAGCAGCAACTGATCAGGCGTCCACGTCGGTACGCACCAAGTCGTCAGCGCAAACGAAACGTAGATCGGCTGGCGGACGATCTGGAAAAGCCCGGTGGTAGGCATGGGTGGAAATTGCGGGCGCACACCACGCAACAGCGACGCCCAGCCAAGCAGCCCGCTTTGAACCTCTGCACCGGCGTCGCATGACGCCTTGATCAGCAGCAGCCAACTGCCCGTGTACAGCAGCGTGATCAACCAGAGCGCTGGACTACTGGCTTCCCACCAGATCACACCGCTCGGCGTCCACAGCGCGAACAGGGCAAGAAGCTGCAACGACGCGATGATTGCGTAGGTCGTTGTGGCAAGGGTCCGCCCCGTCTCAACCGGCGCCAGGGCTTCCAAAAACGCTCGACCCCGTCGGGTCAAGAGCAGGGAATGAGTCAGCGCGAATTGAAGAAGGAGCGCAATGTTTGCCACCCAGCCCCAAGGCTGCGGGACCGCGCCGAATGATTGCGACATCCCGAACCACATAGCGGCAATCATTGACAACACGGCAAGCGCAAAAATGACGTGACAGATCGAACCCCAGAGGAGGGCAATGATAATCTGGCGGATTGCTTCCGGCTGCGAGCGCTTAACAGGGGCCGCGGCCATGGTGGCCCTCAGCGGAGGAAAAGACGCCAGAAGCCGGGAAGCCGTAGCGCCAAAGCGGCCGATAAGGCCAAGGTTGGTTGTTAGGGGATCTGACATGCGCCGTTCATCGAGAGCTATCGAAATTGGAACGGCTGCGAAGACGCAGCGGATGCGCGCCACTAGCGCGCAGCTTGCCGCTCTGTTCAGGCCGGGATGGAACTCCTATGAGCCGAGTTGACGCCGCGCTGTTCTCAAGGGACGGTCTCTCACACGGACGCGCTCCAGGAATGCGTTGATCGTGCGGTCGTGCCAGGTTTCGGCGTGTCCATATTCATGGAAGCCAACATGGCCCCCGCTCCGTGCGACGACGACCTGCACAGCACTGCAGCGATGGTGCCTTAACCGTTCATAAGGCGCAGCCGGGATCCAGGGGTCGTTCATCGCGTGCAGCATGAGCGTCGGGGCCTCAATGGTAGCCACACAACGGGCTCCCGCGGTCCGCTCGTAATAGTCGCTGGCGCCCTGGAAGCCGTGCCTCGGTGCCACCCACCTGTCGTCGAACTCATAGACCGAACGAGCACTTTCGATCTCGCGCCGCTCGGCGGCGGACAACTCAGCAGACGCCAAGACGTCGCTCTTCATCCTGTGCAACAACCAACGGTGATAGAGCACATTCCGCGGCTGCATCAGCCTGCGGCAGGCCTCGATTGGCTCGATCGGAGCCGACACGGTCGCAGCGCCGATGAGGCGGTGTCCGTGCGGCAAGCTTGCGAGAAGATTCAGGAGAATATTGCCGCCGAGCGAGAAACCGATTGCGAAAACGCCGTAAGGCGCCTGGGCGTGACCAAGACCCTCGAGCACGTCCAACACGTCGCCGGCGCAGCCAGCGTGATAGTAGCCACGCGCAACCTTCCGGCCCGGTCCGGCACCGCGGAGGTTCAGTCGGATAACCGTACGCCCCCGTTCGAGATGAAAGCGTGCCGTCTCTCTGACATAGGTGCTATCCTGGCACCCCGTGAGACCGTGAATAAGCAGGATCAGTGGCGTCCCCTCACAAGGTTTGAGCGGCTTTTCAAGCTTGCCGACGAGGCGGTCGCCACTCCCGTCGGACGTCGCAAAACCGATCTCCCATGAATAGCTTGGCAACGGGACGTCACGGGTCGCAAAGCGGTTTCGAAGTGTCTGTAGGTCGCCGCCCCACCAAGGTGGCCTATCGCGCAACGCGGCGATCTGAAATCCGCTCTTCATCGTCACATCCGCTGCCAGAACGGGCTTGTCCATCGTCTGTGTCACAGGGGATAGCGGATAATCACTGGCTTGCGGCGACCGAGTTGATCGGATCCAAGCTGCGCGACAATGAAATCGGCAACGTCAGCACGGGAGACGATCCCGTTGCGCAATTCATTCTGCTCATGCAGCACGCGATACTTGCCGCTTGCCGGCCCGTTCGTGAGAACGCCCGGCCGCACGATGAGCCAATCCAGATCGCTTTGTTCGATCAACCGCTCCTGGATTGATTTGTCGTCGTAGGCTCTGCCAAGCAGCAACTTGAACGGGAGCCTCTGCAGGAGGTTGATACTCGCGTTGCTATCCCCAGCGCCGAAACCCGTCACGGCAACAAGCTTCTTAACGCCGGCCTTCTGCATTGGCGGGAGTAGGACCTGCGTGGCCTTCGAAAACAGCGTCACCGGCTTCGTGACCAGATCGAGCGATGGAGGTACGCCGAGAGCCTGAACCACCACATCGATACCCTGCAGCGCGCGCGCGACATCGGCACTGTTGAGAGCATCACCTTTGAACGTTTCGCAGTTTTCATCGACGCCCTGTGGTCTCGCGCCACTACGCGACATCGCGCGGACCATGTGGCCTTTAGTGATTGCGGCCTGACAGACGGCCCGCCCGATGCCCCGGCTTCCGCCAATTACGAGAATGTGCGCCATCAGCAATCTGCCCGTTGAGGTTTAGCTCTTTGGTGTGGTTCGGTCACTCCGAATGCCTCACTCAAGGTGCGCAGCCACGAACCAAAGGTCCTTATCGTGGCCTGCACTCCTGATCCGAGCCCAGGGATGAGTTTCGAATCCGGCTATTTCCAACCTCCTGATGGGAGACACGGACATGGCACGGAAAGGACGATCGACCGAGGAGATCATCGCGGCGCTGCGCG
>JAESFG010000546.1_pt1 | contig 17520 bp, 18 predicted proteins | sample 9269371 | NCBI WGS metagenome assembly JAESFG01 (sample SAMN14506227, study PRJNA617093) | algae metagenome | isolation source: Aetokthonos hydrillicola CCALA 1050 (B3-Florida) and co-occurring... | place: USA: South Carolina | collected 2013-01-01 | reverse complement strand
TACTTTCCTTACACTGGTAATTGTACCTTGTATGTATTATAATGTAGAGTTAATGAAGCCTGGATTTAAACGTTTCTGGAGCAGAACTGTGATGGGAAATAAATCGTATGACGGTGCGAAAGAAGAAGTGAGTGAAGAAACTATTCAGGTTCCGGCAGAATAAATTTTCAATCAGGTTCTTACTTTTAGTGAGATAATAAAATAAATTAACAAACTAATTGCTAAAATTGCCGAATTCTATAAGTTCGGCAATTTTATTTTTTATACTATGGCTAAAAATAAGCGAGAGGGAATAGTGTACTCTACTAATCCGGATTATAACTTTCAGACTCCTGAAGACAATACACCGGAAACTTTGCCAAATGCTCAACAAAAGCTGAAAATATGGCTTGACAGAAAAGGAGGTAATAAGGTAGTAACCCGGATTACAGACTTTATTGGCAACAATGATGATTTGGATAAACTTGCCAAAGATTTAAAATCTCATTGTGGGGTAGGGGGTAGTAGCAAAGACAATGAAATACTGATACAAGGTGATCAACGTGATAAAATTCTGAAATTTCTCACAGAAAAAGGCTATGGAGCTAAAAAAGCTGGAGGATAATTAGTTATTGATTTTAGTAGTTTTATGGAAATAATAATTTTTGAAAGTTAAACTTTACTTGTTCTTTTATAGATTCTAAATTCAATTATATCGTTGTTGTTTACCTTTAAATCTTCCATACATAAGCTTAATTTATCTAAAGGGCTTAATGAGGGTGACAAAGAATAATCTAATTCTAAATCCTCATATTGACTTTTTATATCTAAAAAATTTTCCCCATTATGAAGTAGGTTCTCAATATCAATTTTACTAATGCTTTGCGTATTTCCGTTACCTCTGTATATTTCTTTTCTGGATTCCAAATTGGGGTACTGAGCTAAGTGAAAGTTTATGTATTTTTCTAATTTTTTTGAATTTGCTGGTTTTAAATCTTGTTTTGTAAAACCGAAAAGAACAGTTTCGTGTTGTAATTGAGTATCGTTTAGGAAATACTTTAATATTATTTTTTCCATACTAGAAGATGTTTTTTAAATGATAAAGGTATTTACTTTTGATGTAAATACCTTTATCATTATACTAATTCTCCTTATACTAATTCTCCTTGTGTAAGGTTGAGTGATTTACTGGTTTCTTCTCTCAGTTTGTAAGCCAGATTTTCATCTTTTGCCAGCGATTGTCCAAATGATGGAATCATTTGTTTAAGCTTAGTTTGCCAGTCTTCGCTTTGCATTTGTGTTTTAAAACAACGACTCATCAACTCAAGCATAATAGAAACTGCCGTAGAAGCTCCCGGTGAAGCTCCCAGCAATGCAGCAATACTGCCATCCACAGCACTTACTACCTCTGTCCCAAACTCCAAAACACCACCTTCTTCTTCATCTTTCTTAATTACCTGCACCCGTTGCCCGGCTATTTCCAGTTCCCAGTCTTCAAGTTTTGCTTCAGGAAAGTATTCTTTCAGTGCTTCAAGGCGGTCTTCAGGTGATTGCCGTACCTGATCAATAAGATATTTTGTTAAAGGTATATTGTTAATGCCGGCAGCCAGCATCGGGCGTATATTGTCGAGACGAATAGACTTGGGTAAGTCGAGAAATGAGCCGTTTTTCAGAAATTTGGTAGTAAATCCTGCATAAGGACCAAATAAAAGAGCCTGCTCACCATTAATCACACGTGTATCCAAATGGGGCACTGACATTGGGGGAGAACCAACAGCTGCTTTTCCGTACACTTTGGCATGGTGTTTTTTGATGATGTCCGGATTCACGCATTTGAGCCATTGTCCACTCACAGGAAATCCTCCAAAACCTTTTCCTTCCGGAATATCTGATTTTTCGAGTAGAGGCAATGAACCGCCACCTGCACCAATAAATACAAATTTGGTCTGAATGGTTTTTTTCTTGCCACTTTCCAGATTTTTAACCTTCAGTTGCCAGCCACCTTCTTCATTTCTGTCTAATTTTTTGACCTCATGGTTAAAGTAAATACTTACACCATCCATTTCCTGTAATTTATTAAACATACAACGGGTGAGACTGCCAAAGTTTACATCTGTTCCGATAGGCATGTAGGTAGCAGCCACTTTCTGTGTTTCGTCCCGACCTTCCATTACCAAAGGTATCCATTCTCTAATCTTTGCTTTGTCTTCTGTATATTCCATCCCTTTAAAAAGATGGCTTGTTTGCAAAGCTTCATATCTTTTATGAAGGTAATTTACATTGTCTTCTCCCCATACAAAACTGATATGTGGAATAGAGCGGATGAAATCGGGGGCAGATTGAAGAAAATGTTTTTCTGTAAGATAAGCCCAAAATTGCTTGGATACTTCAAATGACTCAGCAATTTTTATAGCTTTTGAAATATCAATTGACCCATCTTCTTTTTCAGGAGTATAGTTGAGCTCACAAAAAGCTGAGTGTCCTGTTCCTGCATTATTCCAGGCATCTGAGCTTTCGGCAGCAGCCTGATCAAGACGTTCAAAAACAGCTATGCTTAATTCGGGTTGTAATTCTTTGAGAAGTACGCCTAAAGTAGCACTCATAATACCTGCACCAATCAAAACCACATCCGGATTTTTGTTGGTAGTACGAATTTTCTTTGTCATAATATATCTTAAAAATCAATTTGCAAGCGAGTTGCAAAATTAGAATTTATCAGAATTACTTTTCCGGAATTCTTATCCGAAAAATAGCACTCCTTAAAGGACTTTTATGACTAAAATAACAAGCGAGAGAAGAAAAGGTTTTTTAGGAAAAAAATAACAAAGACTATACACAAGTTGGGATAAAATGATAGACAAGTATTTTACCCATAAGAAGCAAAGCTAACGTTTCGGATATTGGCGATGGTGAGGAATTTTGTATTCGTCCGCCTGAAATTGCTGATTGGTTTATAGATAAAGATTGAGTGTTTTATTTACGATACTTGCATATAGCTGATGTAACAACATTGTCCTCACTTGCAGAAACCCTATATTAGTATAATTTCTATTTTTTCAAGGTGTTGTAAAATTTGTATGCTTTTATTACACTTTCCAACAAGTGTGGGTCATTGAAGATAATCCGTTCCACGATTTTCATTGTTCCATCTTCTTTTAAGAAGAATTCTTTTTTTCCTGTGGATAAGTCTTTAGAATTGAAATAAAAACTATAAATAAATCCGTCAACGAGTTGATTAATGACTAAACTGTCAGCGTCCTTTGTCAAATATGGTGAAAGAATAAATTTGGATGCAAGCTCTTCTTCGTTGTATTTGATAACTTGAATTAAACAGCCAAAATCGTCATATCGCAATGGGTTTTCAGTAAGTATCGCAACCCTTAAATATTCCAATGTTTCTTCTTATCCTTTAATTTCTGTAAACTTTTCTGATACCAATATTCTCCATAAGAGTGATAAAAGAAACAATTTGAATTCTTTGTATGAAAGTCCTGCATAATTATAAAGAGTGTACTGTGCGTCTTCGGTCTTGCTTGCATTTACAATATATGCTGTATTTCCATTGTTTTTTGCATAAATAGTTTCTGTTACATACTTTTCATATTGCCAATAAGTCCTTCACATTGCTCACATAGTAAAAACTCTCTTATACCTTTCTGTTCTATTCTATTGAACGATTTGGACATATCATTAAGGTCGATGTTCAAAGAGTGAAAACGTCTTGGATTTTCGTCATACAGGTTTTGATACATAAACTCCGAGAGAATATGTGACCTTCTTAACTTTCTTTCTAACTGGCAAAGTTTACAAATCTGTATCATGAAGAATTTTCGTTAACTTGTCACCATATCTTCAGTTGAAATATACTTCAAAAAAAGCTCTATTTGTTGCACTAAATATGCATTGTGTCAACCCACATGCTCAGGTTTATTCCCAAGTAGTTTTGCCACAACTCTCAGAGGTGACCATAACAAATTTAGTTTATATTCCATGTGCCATTGTCGATAGAAGCAAAGAGGGGAACAGTAAAATAAAAAGTAGTGCCGTCACCTTCCTGACTTTCTACCCAAATCGTACCATTGTTGCGTTCGACAAAATCTTTAGAGAGTACCAATCCCAACCCTGTTCCTTTTTCATTGTCTGTTCCACGAAGAGTATAATGTTCTGTGCCAAACAAACGCTGAAGCGATTCACGATTCATACCTATGCCATTATCTTGTATGATTATTTGTGCCATAGTTTGCTTGATTTGGCATTTTACGACAACTTTGCCTCCGTTTAAAGTAAATTTAATAGCATTTGAGACAAGATTTCTTATTACTAATGTAATCATCTCCTTATCAGCATAAGCCTCTACGGGGTCTTCTATTTCATTGTAAAGCGAAATCTGTTTTTTATCAGCCTGAATTTTCAGTAAATCAATGGTTTCGCCAGTAATAGCCTGTAAGTCAATTTTTTCTGGTCGTACTTCTGTTCCTTCCATCTGACTTTTTGCCCAGCTTAATAAATTGCTGAAAAGATTGGCTGTGTAGCCAATATCTTTAGATACTTCAGGAATAAAGTTTTTGAGTTCTTCTTCAGTGGCAAGGTCATTCTCAAAAACAAAAAGCAGTCCTCGCAACGCATTGAGTGGGGCTTTCAGGTCATGGGCAATAATGGAGAATAGACGAGCTTTTTCGTGATTAAGTTCTGAAAGTTTTTCGTTTTTAACCTGCAACTGTTGGGTTTGATGGCTGAGAAATTCTTTCTGAACCTCAATCTCTTCTTTTTGTTTAGCTACTGTTCCGAGTACAGTTTGCAGTTGCAAATTCATTTCTTTTAGTTCCTCATTGCTTTTCCGAAGTTCCTGAGTTCTCTCTATTACCTTTACTTCAAGCTCTTTATTGAGTTTATCTTTTAGTTTCTCATTTTCCTGAAGTTGTTCAATAAGACGTTCCTGTGATTCCCGTTTGGCTTTTTCTTCTTCTTTGAGTTTGTTTCCGATACTGATAGAAAAAGCAATTAACTGAAAAATAGCTCCTATTTGTAAATAATTGATATGTACTTTAGTAAGGTCAGACGTATCTCTGAAAAGTATATCCCACATGCCACCCAAAAAAACAGGTAAAGTCCCCCAAATTAGTAGTTTGACACCTTTGACTTTGCTCAATAACAATAAAAACAGCAAAATGAGAATATTGGCAAATTGTATAAAATTGAAATATCGGTGAATGATAAAAATTACCTGAAGATTTTTTGTGATTAGTAAAAATAATGAACCGCCAATAGCCCAAGCCACATTGGTCCAGATGAGAATCAGAAAATTGACATGTTTTTTAGGGAAATTACTTTTAAAATCAAGAAAATAGTTGAGAAATAGTAAAAAGAAAATGACTACCAGTTGGATGCTTGCCCAATTAAAATCTGAGATATAAGGATATTCTCCAAATACAAACTCCTTACCAAGATTGTAAACATTGAGGTAAAAAAATACCATGGCAAGTATATAAAGACTGTAGTAGAGGTAGGCTTTTTCGCTAGTACTTAAAAAAAGTAGTAAATTATAAAGAAACCACACCAACAATATCCCCTGAGCCACTCCCTCTATCAGATTACGTTCAATAATATATTCCTGCCAGCTATGAACAGGTTGTAAAAGCAATTTGGGAGTCATCCCGATTTTCAAAGCATTTTGATAACGTACATACAGTGTAAGGCTAGATTGTTGAGGAGTTAAATCAAGAAGCACTGCATGTTCTTTATCCCGAATTTCTTCTTTTTCTGAGTTTTTCCGGTAGTAGCCACTTTTTTTATGTACAATTTTGCCGTCAGGCTGGGGAATATATACGTCTATATAACTGGCTTTGCCGGTATGCAATTCCCAACTACCGGGAACAATAAGCTGATTTTGAATGGTTACTTTTACCCATATAACATCCTTCCATGAAAGTTTAGAAGGCAAAAGCTCTTTTTGTGACTGTTTAGTATAGACAGTAAAGTTTTTTTTCTCCACTTCAGCCAGTGTGAGTTGAGTAGAAGTATCTACAAAAAAACTGACTGATTCAGGAAAATAACTTTTACCGTCAGAAGTGAGCAGATACAGCTTATTTACGGACTGGATTTGCGTACTTTTAACAATTTCCTGGGCATAGCACAATCTTACCCATGAAAGAAAAATTATTGATATGAGGAGAGAATTAGTTTTCGGAAAAACAAGCATAAAAATTCCGGAAAAAACGAAGTGCAAATGTAGCAGATTTTTCCGGATGTTTTCAAAATGAGTTGGAATGATAATCAATCACTCAGATTATAATCTGTAAAAGTCAATTGCTTTCAAAGCGTCCGGATTTTTTTGTGATTTTAATTCGGTAGATTACACTTTGATTTTCAGTGCCTTCGCCAAAGTTTTGGTCAATTAAAAATGGCATAATACGATTTTTCATTACTTGCAGAGCTTTGCTTCTTTCGTCGCCAGCAAGCTCTTCATATACTCCCTGTATAATCACACTACGCCAGTTGTGCAGATTTTCAAAACGATCTATTTCAAAGCATACCTCCGGATTTTTTCGCATCATGGCTACTTTTTTGCCCTCTTGCGTAAATCCATAAATAAAATCACTCTGGTAGGCATAAGTAATAGGTACTACATAGACTTTGCCATCAGCATAGCAACCTATCCTGCCAATTACCTCACTATGCAACATTTCTTCGATTTGTTCGGGGCTGAATTCTTCTACCATATTTTAGGGTTTTTACAAAAGTAAAAGGCATTCACTCAATAAGCAAATCCACTATAAAAAGAAATAAAGGCTGAAAATAAATACCATCCCTGTTATACTTTCAGCCTCGAAAAGACTGTATTTTTATTTTTTTACAAATTTCAGTGCTCCCGAATTCATGCAATATCTCAATCCTGTTGGCTGTGGACCATCATCAAAAACATGTCCTAAGTGTCCGTCACATCGGTTGCATGTCACTTCCGTACGTATCATCCCATAACTACGGTCAGTTACTTCTTTCACTGCATTTTTTGACAAAGGCTGATAAAAACTTGGCCATCCAGTACCTGACTCAAATTTTGTTTCAGATGAAAATAGTGGTAGTCCACAACCCCCACATACATAAGTTCCTTTGGCATGATTATCCCAATATTCGCCACTATAAGCTCTTTCTGTTCCTTTTTCACGGAGTATATGGTATTGATTGGCAGTCAGCACAGCACGCCACTCCTGGGCGGTTTTTACTACTTTTTCCGGATTGGAGGTAGTGGTGGTTTTTTGTGCTTTAGTTTGGTGTAAGCTCAGCAGGCTTGTCAGGAAACTTAATAAAATCATTTTAATTTTCATGGTGTTTTGAATCGTTTTTATGAATAAACTTACGAATAATACAAAGAGAAAGATTGATGAATAATTTGATTGTCAGGCAGAGGACAAAGTCATACTATTTGTGCTATATTATCAATGTGTATTCTGGAATAAATGTTTCTGTTTTTCTTTCAAATGATTTATCACTTATTTTGAAACTACTAAAAATGAGTATTAAAGTCAGTAAGAAGCCTCTCTGGTATTATTGTTCTTTCAATTGCTTGATGGTTGTTCTGAGCAAATGAACAACTTGATAATAAAACAATTTTATGTGACAGTTTCTTATCTGAAATTATTAAACCAATCAAAACACCACACGATGAATATTCTTATTACAGGCGTAGGCAACATGGGAACCACCTACGCCAAAAGTTTGCTGGCATCTCATTTTGCCACTGCACAGGAAATGCAAATGCTGATACGGAGTGATGCAGGACGAAATCGTCTGCCTGAAATTCCTGATGAAAATGTATTCAGGGTTGCCGGAAACTTTGTTGGACAGGCAGATATTATTATTATTTCTGTAAAACCACAGGATTTTCAGGTACTTGCTCCACAAATTCGTCCGTTTTTACACCCAGAACAGATTGTATTATCTATTATGGCAGGAGTTAGTCTCAATACTCTTGAACAAACTTTGGGCATTCCAAAACTGGTAAGAGCCATGCCTAACCTTCCGTCTCAGATAGGAATGGGTATGACAGTCTTTAGTTGTAGTTCTGATTTAGACCGTAAGGAGTTATTTATTATTCAGAATTTACTCAATACAACAGGCAAATCTATGTATGTAGAAGATGAAAAACTGATAGACTCCGCCACTGCTGTATCGGGTAGTGGTCCGGCGTATGTATATTATTTTATGAATGCAATGATAAAGGCAGGGATTGAATTAGGATTTACACCCGCACAAGCAGAATTACTGGTTCATCAAACTTTTATGGGTTCCATACACCTGCAAAATCAGAATAACCTTTCATGTGAAGAACTGATGAAAAGAGTTGCCAGTAAGGGTGGAACTACAGAGGCTGCATTCAGGGTATTTAATGAAAAAAATATTGACCCTAATATTAAAGATGGAATGTTTAATGCCTTCAAGCGTTCCCAGGAATTAGGCAAATAGAGCAAATAAAGAGAGGCAAGATTTAAAAAATCTTGCCTCTCTTTATTATGCATTCAGTTTTTTATTTTTATTAAGGAAGGCTATTATCAGTATAATAACACCAAGTAAAATTGCCGGAATACTGAGCAGTTGCCCAATATTTAAGCCAATAGACTCAATAATATCTTTTTCTTTTTCTACCTGCTCTTTTTTCAGGAATTCTACTGCAATTCTGAAACTGAACAATAAAATCAGAAAAACAGCCAAAATAACTCCAGAAGGTAAAATATTTCGTTTTTTATTCCAAAGCCAGAACGTTACACCAAAAAGAAATATACAAAAAAGGGCTTCATATATTTGAGTTGGCTGCCGAAGCTTGCCATACGCCTGAAACTCACAAACTGTATGGTCTCCATCAACATAGAATTTAGGGTTAAGGCTATTTTCGTCAATAATTATGTTTTCTGCAAATGATGGGTAAGCCCAAATAGATTTGATTAAGGTTTCAGTAGCTGCTTTTGCCTGGAGTGTATCTACTTTTCTTTTGTCAAAATCAAACTCGTAACGGATAGGAATATATTTGGCTTTTTCGCCATGTACTTCTTTTTCCGATATGGCATCACTGATTTTATGAACTTTTACATTCTTTAGTTTTTCTTTCCCAACTTCCTCATCTGCAATTTCTTCTATGTGTGACTCCATGCCTTCCGGAAGAGCAAATACAAATGCCCAGGGAACATCTGAAGCTTTGCCATAAATTTCTGAATTCATTAAATTTCCCATTCTGATTAATGCTCCTCCCACAGCCACTGTGATTACAATTCTGTCAAGCACCCACAAAAAGGACTGATCTTTTTTACGACGTGTGTACAACCATACTGCTACTAAAAATGGAATAATAGCCCCATGACTTGCCAGTCCGCCTTTCCATATTTTAAGAATTTCTATAGGATTTTTACTATAAACATCCCAATCATAAAATAAGACGTGTCCCAGTCTGGCTCCGACAATGGTGGCAATCACAGCATAAATGGTAATTATTTCAACGTCAGAATCAGGTTTGCCGTCTTTGCGGTAGATATAAAATAATATCTGTTGCCCAATAAGAAAAGCCGAAGCAAATAATAATCCGTACCAGACCGGACCCCAGCCGTTGATACTGAAAATCCGGGGATTGATATCCCAGACAATAAAATCCAGCAGCATGTAATTTTTTAAGATTTGGTGATAATGTGGCAAATATAGAAAGAATTGTAAGAGTATTACTTATCATTAGACTGTGAAAAGGTGTAAGAAAGTATGTTGTAGAAGGTAATTAGGATAACAAAAAATATTTTTCATTCAAAATTTGGAAAGCATAAAGGATGTTTTATAAATTTGTCAAAATTTAAACTTTTACGGTCAAAGTGTTACACGTCATTTCATATCGCAGAACCAGTTCCATAGGAAATTGCCAGGGCAAGGACTTTATGGCACCACTATGGTTGGGTTCGGGTAGACACCTGTATCACTTTGAAATAACAGATTTTTCCTGAAATTTCTTACTAAAGATACACGCTTAAAGCCCGGACACTCGAAAGTCCGGGCTTTTTTTATTTATTTTTTTACTCACAATTAAACCCTTATTTATTATGAACATTCTTGGACTATTTTTCAGTAAAAAAAATGTACAAGCTCAGACTAATGATGTTTTTTCTCATGGCAGTGCCAAAGCTGGCAGACGATATATGATTAGAATTTCGGAGTATGCTCTTAATTTCAGATACGAATGGAGAATGATTGAATGGGATGAAAATTTGCCTGAAGGTTATTTTGCCCGAAGAGCCCACTCTGGTAATTCTACATGAATAGATACAGAGAAAAACTAATGTCAAAAAGCCGGAATATATATTTCCCGGCTTTTTTTACTTAGAGATTTTACTGAGTAACTGAATTGTATATTTATGGTAACTATTTGGAAATTAAAGTATTAGTATGGTTAAAATGAGGGGTTACATGCCTGTTAAAACGATATTCATCGAATTTATTGAAAAAAATATATTTTTTATTGGATAAATACTATTGTATTTTTTAACTTTAGTGCTACACTATTTAGGTAAAGCTATGTTATTCCATCATTTTTTCAGAGGAGTTAATATATTTTAATGAACTCTGGATTGAAGCGGAATATTACTATATAAATTGTCAGATGAGTATCTGATAATATGTGTTGTGAAAAGCCCGATTAAGTTTTGTCGATGAAAATTTTTACTCTATCCTTGGTTTTAATACTTCTGAGCTTTTTAACATCTGCCCAGCAAACGAGTTTTATACCTGAACTTGATAAAATAAGTACGGATGTCCAGAAAATAGATTATCTTATCAAACAAGCCTATAATAGCTGGGATAAAAAAGATACGAATACGGCTATTGTTTATGCACGAAAATCAGTACAACTGGCAGAAGAAAAACAAACTTCTCTTTGTGAGGCTTATCTTGTGATGGGGGATATACTCTATAAACACAGTGAATACAATGAAGCTCTTCGTTTTCTGGAAGAATCCAAAGGACTGGCAATGCAGTTAAAAGATAAAACCCTTCAGACAAAAGCTCTGCTTATAATCGCCAGAATCTACCTGCTTGAAGGAAAAAACCTTGCGATTGCTCTCGAATATAGCAAGCAGGCAGTGCTTTTATCCAAAGCTTTATCGGATAAATTACTATTAGTGGAAAGTCTGTTTTTGATGGGTGATAGCTATAAGTTTGAAGGAGATTATAAAAATGCTCTTGAATGTCATTTGCAAATTCTGAAGCTAAAAGAAGAAGGAGGAGATTTAGGTCAAATTGCAGATGCCTATCATAGTATTGGCTGGACATATATCAGTATTGCTGATTTTGATAAAGCTCTGGAATACTTCAAAAAAAATGTAAGTTTTCGCACTAAAACAGGTGATAAACAGGGGTTAGGTGAGGCTTTACATGCTGTTGGAAGGTGTTATCAGGGAAAGTTAGAGTTTTCGACGGCACTGGAATATTATTTTCAGGCATTGGCTGTTTTTCAGTCAGATGATTTTAATGTAAAATCTCAGAGTAGGGATTTTTGGATAGCATCTTTACGAAATGATGTAGGATGGTGTTACAATCTCTGGAATAAGCCTGAAAAAGCACTACCTTATCTGCTTTCATCAATGGAAATGAAGGAAAAAGATGGCAATCAGCAAATGCTTGCTTATATTTATCATACACTTGGAGAAACATATTTGAGCCTAAAACAATATGATAAATCAGAGATTTATCTGACACGTGCTTTAAAACTCACGGAAGTACTAGGTTTGCGAAAGGATAAAATGATAGTATATGATAATCTGTCTAAACTGGAAAGTGCCAAACAGAATTTTAAGAGTGCATTGTTATACAAGGAAAAAAATAATGTATTAAAGGATAGCTTATTTACTGAAGAAAAAAATAAACAGTTGGCTTATCTGGAGTCAACTTTTGAAATGGGTAAGAAAGAGGCTGAAAACAAACTTTTGTTAGAACAACTTAGTTTGCAAAAAGCAACCGTAGAAAAACAAGCCTGGATAGTGGTTTCTATTGCAGGAGCTTTGTTATCGTTTATGGGTATGTCTTTTTTTCTATACCGCAGCAATCTCAATAAGAAAAATGTAAACCGTATTTTACAGGAACAAAAAGAGGAAATAGTTAGTCAAAACGAAGAAATTGCCAGTCAAAACAATGAAATTAGCAATAAAAATGAAGAATTGCGTCAGGTAATAGAAGAACTGAGTCAGGTAAATGAATATCTCGATAAACTGGTAAGTCAGCGTACAAGCTTACTGGAAAAACAAAATCAGCAATTACGAGAATATGCTTTTATCAATGCCCATAAACTCAGAGCCCCACTTGCCAGTATTCTCGGATTGGTAAATATTATTAAAATGACTACTCATGAGAAGATTGACAAAACCCTGATTGACCACCTGCGATTTTCTACAGAAAAACTGGATATGGTGATTCATGAAATACAACAAACTCTAGAAGAAGTTAAAGTTCCTGAAGTTGTAACAATCTCTCGCAAGGATAATTCTGACGATTCGGAATCGGATAAATAGTGATTATTGTGACTCCAGAAAAAGTTGTACACTTCCATCAGGATTGGTACATATCAGTTTGTTAGGCAGCCATTCTAAAAAATATTCTTTTGTTTCCTTCGGAAATCGTATTCTTTCAGGAACATAGCTGATACCAAGTGGACTATAGAATGTTACAATAAGTCTGATTTTGGATGTGTTTTTGGAAGAACTATAATACACATCATACCCATAATACCCTTCATTGCTTAAAATGTGTAGTCTTTCTACTGAACCGTCACAATTTTTAACAATATAAATGCTCTCTTTTAAGGAAGTCGGTTTTTGAATAGTAAAAGTTTGTTTGGTTTTGTTTGGATTAGTACAAATAATTCTTTCCTCTGTTTCATTTAGTTCCAAACGATATATTTTTGATTCATTTGGAAATTTTACTTCATATAACTTGCCGGAATGATCGAAGTTAACCACTTCAAGCGAAATTTCTTTATTATTTTTTGAAGAAGAATATTGAATAGTACTCGAACCTACTGAACTAAGAATAATTTTTTCAGTAGAACCATCCGAATTCTTACAATTAAAAACCTTTTGAGCAAGGATAATATTGCTAAAGAAGAAAAATATTACAATTGATAATTTCCTGATAATCATATAATACAAACAGTTTTATTGTAAAAATAGGAAATATCACAGACAAAAAAACAGGTACACGATGCCTAATAGCATTATGTACCTGTTTTTGTAAGTATGCGAATTTACAATCTTTTAATCACCTACCACTCTTGCCCCTTCGTCATCAACTTCGGTTATCCAGCTTTGGGCTACTATGCCAAACTCCTTAAAAGTCCTAATCATGGCATCTTCGATAAACACTGCTTTTTTTGGATTATTGGTAATGGCAAATACAGTCGGTCCTGAGCCGGAGATAGCCATGCCATCAGCACCGGCAATAATAGCATTCCGTTTTACCCGATCAAAACCTGTAATCAATCTGGAACGATAAGGTTCTATAACTACATCATTCAGACTGTTGGCAAACAGATTATAGTCATTTTTGGCAAAAGCTGCTGTAATCAGACAAGAATTAGCCATATTGAAAATAAAATCTTTCATCGGCACTTCTTTCGGCAGAATTTCACGAGCTTCTTTGGTCAGCACTACAATTTCAGGAGTTACCAGTACAATAGTCAGGTTTTCAATGCTTCCGATTTTGGTTACATCCAGCGGTAAAACCGAACGAGTAAGTGTGGCTCCTCCCAACAAAGCTGGAGCAGTATTATCTGCAAAAAAAGCTCCTGATACAAACTCTTCAGCTTTGGTCGCTGGCAAAATCAACTCTTCTTTGGAAAGTGGACTGCCATACACATAGTTCGTAGCAAAAGCAGCAGCAGCGGCTGAAGCTGCACTACTTCCCAAACCAGAGCCAGAGCCCATTCCCTTATGAATCTTAATTTCAACACCTGTATTAACTCTGAGCATTTTCAATACCTCACGGGCAGCAATACCGGCAGTATTTTTGTCAGGATCTTTGGTAAGCTCAACAGGAGAATTAATTTCAGAAATAATAACTTTGTTTTCTTCAATACGACGGGCTTCAACAAAATCTCCTACTTTTTTTACGGCAAGTCCCAGCACGTCAAAACCAGGACCTATGTTCCCGATGGTAGCAGGTGCAAATACTTTTATCCAATCCATTTTTTTAGTGTGTTAATTTTTAATCTGTTTCGTGGATACAGACAGATTATTATTTGATATTAGTTAATAACCAGTTTTTAAAAGTTTCGTAACTGGCTTCAAGGTCTGTTTTCTTTTCTTCCCGATTAATTACTTTTTTCAAACTTTCGGGTAATTCCGGTGAAAAGCCAAGTTCTTTTTCAATTACTTCAGGAAATTTAGCCGGATGAGCTGTTTCGAGTACAATGGTTTTGGTATTGTCGGTTTCTAATTTTTCGGCGGCAAACAGACCTACTGCTCCATGAGGCTCAATTAAAATCTGATTCTTATCATAAAAATCTTTTACATACCCAATTGTTTGAGCATCTGTAACTTCAAATCCGGTGATATGCTCTCTGATTTTTACTAAGTCCGGCTCACGATGTTGTAATCCATTTTTATCCAGTGTTCCGCCATATAAATCGAAAAGCCTTGCCAGATTGCTTGGATTACCTACATTCATGGCATTGGAAAGGCAGTTCACGGAGGGTTCAACTTTCTGATATTTTCCATCTTTCAGCCATTCTGGTATGGCATGATTGGCATTGGTAGCTACAATAATTTTACGAACCGGAAGCCCCATTTGCCTTGCCAGTTCACAGCCCATCGCATTTCCCAGATTTCCGGTAGGAATACAAATATCTACTTCTTCAAAATCAGCAGCTACTTTTAGGTACATATAAAAATAATACACCACCTGAGGTAAAAGTCTGCCGATATTGATAGAGTTTGCAGAGGTCAGATTTAGATTTTGTAAATCAGCATCCGAAAAAGCTTTTTTTACATAAAGCTGACAATCATCAAATTTTCCTGAAATTTCGAGAGCTTTTACATTTTCACCAACCGTAGTAAGTTGCTTGCGTTGAATAGCAGAAACTTCACCTTTTGGATAAAGAATTACTACATTAATGCCATCCAATCCTCTGAATGCTTCACCAATCGCCGAGCCTGTGTCGCCGGAAGTTGCAACTAAAATAGTAATTTTCTGATTTTCTGATTTCAGCTTATTCATCAGCCTTGCCATAATCTGGGCGGCAAAATCTTTGAAGGAGGCTGTGGGTCCGGCATCCATCCGGGCTATATAAAGATTAGGATTATGTCTTACTTTTTCAACAGGCACATCAAAGGTATAAGCCTGGCGAGTAAGTTCGAGCAAGGTTTCCTCTTCAATTTCGTTTTGCAAAAAAGCTTTCAGTATTTCTGTTGCTACTTTGAAGTAAGGCTGATTTCTGAGACCTTTAATCTGATTTTCTGAAAGTTGAGGAACAAACTCAGGCATAAAAAGCCCTTCATCAGGAGCTTGTCCGGTCAGTAAAGCAGTAGTAAAACTTACTTTTTCCTTGAATCCGTGAGGAAGATGGTGGTTGGTACTATAAAAAAGCATAATCCGGCAGTGTGAATGTGATAGTTGTAGGAACGATTTCCTGAAAAATTTGCAATTTTACACATTCATTAGTTCAAAAGCACTACAAACCTATCCTTTTCACTATGAAAAAGCAACGTTACGCTTTGATATTTATCATTTTTACAAATTTTCTATTGTTTTCTTGCGAAAATTCCAAAGATATTGACATTCCTCAAGATAAAGTAGCTGAAGTATTGACAGAATATGGCAAACAAAACCCCGAAACAGAAGTGATTATTCATGTAAAGAAATATGGAGATATTCATATCAAACTTTATGAAGAAACACCTTTACACAGGGCAAATTTTATCAGACTCATTAAATATGGACATTTTAATCATGGAGACTTTTACAGAATTGTCTCAGATTTTATGATTCAGGGAGGTAATCAGGGTGTTAAAGAGCAGAAATATATGATTCCGGCTGAGTTTAACAATAAATATATTCACAAAAAGGGAGCTTTGTCTATGGCTCGACGAGACGAAAATAATCCTGAAAAACGCTCTTCACCTACCGAATTTTTCATTATCAGGGGTAGGTCTTATACCGAAGAGAGCCTGAAAGATGCGGTGTCTAACTCAGGCAGGAAATTTGAATCTTATCCTGCTGACCAGATTGCCGAATACCTGCGTATGGGCGGCGATGCCCGAATAGACCATCTTTACACCGTTTTTGGAGAAGTGACTCAGGGCATTGAGATTGTAGAGCAAATTGCTGACCTTGAGGTATATGATGTTGAAAAGCCGATTGTAAAACCCTCATTTACAATTGAATTGAAGTAGCATTTTTGAGCAGATTGATTTGACCGGCATGGTAAATGTCATGCTGAATAATACCATGCAACAAGGTAAAGAAGTTGTAGTGGTGATTGGCTCCCTGCACAGTTTGCTCCAATAAATCATCCTGCTGATTATCGAGGATATTTAGTAAATGGTTCTGACTTGCTTCGAGCTCTTCTAATGTTTTTGCCCAGAAGGCTTCATCTGCTTTGTCAATTTTCTGCCAATCCTGTTCAGAGTTGAGTGTAATGGTGTAATTCCGGTTTTGTTGTAGTTTTTCAATGGCAAACTTTCGCCAGTTGGTAAGGTGAATAGCCAGTTCGCAACAATTGTGGGAATTATTAACTCTTACAGATGCCTGTGCCGGAGTGATTCCTTCCAGAATTTCTTTCAAAGGTGTACCATACCACGGCGTTCCGTTGTAGCTGTGCCTGAGCAGTTTGCTGATTTTTTTGATTTCAGTATTCATAGTTATTCGAATTCAATCGAAAGGATAATGCGAAATTTCTTACCTGACAATATTAGCAGACCATCCATTATACTGGCAATTAAACTCCTTCGAAATGTCTAGTAAAAAATACGTCATATTATTGATTTGTTCCAAATCCAAGATACACTCAAAAGTAACTTCTAACGTATTTGTATCTATAATCAAGGTTTTACCATCTTCTTTTAGTAATTCTGCTTCTAATTTTTCAAGATTTGTAGAATTACCATGAATTGCATGCTCTATTAAATGTATTTTAGCTGGGTTACTTCCATATTTTATCAATTGTTCATAAACTTGACGGTTTCCAATTTGTTGTAGTGCATATTCATCAGGTTGAAGTTCATTATAAAGTACCCACGCTTTGTCTTCTATTATTTCCAAACTGAAATCTGATAGATTCTTCTTCCAATCATTGATACATCTTTCAAAATCTCTAATATCTTCTACCTCAAACAGCATCCTTTTTGCTCCAAAATACAAGCATCTGTTAACTTGTACGCAGTTAATCTTATTTTTTTCTAATGTTTTAACAATTTAATTTTAATGATTAATATTGGAAATAAATTAGTTTATTGTCATGGCACGAATCGCTAAAAAAGTAATTTTGTCAGCCTCAGAAAAAGCAGAACTGACATCCATTCTTAA
>JAESFG010000545.1_pt1 | contig 17539 bp, 17 predicted proteins | sample 9269371 | NCBI WGS metagenome assembly JAESFG01 (sample SAMN14506227, study PRJNA617093) | algae metagenome | isolation source: Aetokthonos hydrillicola CCALA 1050 (B3-Florida) and co-occurring... | place: USA: South Carolina | collected 2013-01-01 | reverse complement strand
GTTAATTTTTCTACTTCAATGTTTTCGATGATGGGTGCTGCCGGTCCTTCTTCCTTAGGGGCGGGTGGGGGTGTAACGGGTGCGGGGGGAGCTGGTGCAATGGCCGGAGATTTTTCTTCAACCGGTGCTTCTTTTGCTGCTTCCTGCGGTGGTGTTACGGTTTCCTTTTCCTGTTTAGGGGCGGGTGCCGGGGCTTCTGTTTCGGGCTCTTCTTTTTTAGCCACTTTGCGGGGCCTGGTAGAGGAGTCTATGGCACTTAGGTCTATTTTGGTAATGACTTTTGGGCCTTCCAGTTCGGGTGTTTCTATTTTTACCGGTGCTACAGGTTCTATGGCTGCAGGTGGTGCCGGTGTTTCTTCTTTGGGTTGTGGGGCCTCTGCCACGGGTGCAGGTGCCGGTTCGGGCTGGGGCTGCGGTTGTGGTGCTTCGGCTACGGGTTGTGGTGTGGGCTGCGGTGCAGGTGCTGCAGGTTGTTCAGCTTCGGCGGGTTTGGGCTCGTCTTTAAATACGGGCTTTTTCTCTTCTTTTTTAAAGCTGATTTCTTCTTCTTCTTTCTTTTTGCGTGCCTCGCCCATGCCGCTTTTGGGTATTTCTACCTGGTCGGCTTTGGTTTTGGCAGCTTTATCGCTGCTAAACTCCGCCTGTAGAGCATAGTACATAGGTTCGGTAAGCTTAGCGGTGGGCTTAAGCTCATCTTTATTAAAACCTTTTTTGGCTAAAAAATCAATGATGGTATCCTGCCCAACATTAAACTCTTTAGCGGCGGCTAACAGTCTTGGTAATTTCAGTTCTGACATTCAGTGTTATTTAATCCGCGTAACCACTAATAAGTAACCCGTTACGCATAAAATTTTATTTTTTCTGTGCTGGGCATGGGCTATTGCCTATGCTTTTGCTGCCTGTTTTTGCCGAATAGCGTTACTACTGTACAAGTGTGCGACGCAAGGGACGCCCAATAGTAGTACTGCTGTTGATGTCACCCCCCCTCTCTCTTTTGCTTTTAAGAAGCATGGCTTGCGGCGGGTATTAATCTTCCCTGTCAAACTCTGCCTGCAGGATGTTCCTTACTTCAACGATGGTTTCTTTTTCCAAGTCTGTTCTTCTTTCCAGTTCTGCATCGTTGAGGTTGAGTACGCTTTTGGCGGTGTCGCAGCCTACGCGTTTAAACTCGTCTATGATCCATTGTTCAATTTCGTCGCTAAATTCATCCAGGTCTATATCAAATTCGTCTGTTTGTTCTTCGTCTTCGCGGTAAACGTCTATTTCGTAGCCGGTAAGTTCGCAGGCCAGTTTGATGTTTACACCGCGGCGGCCGATGGCTAGTGATACCTGATCGGCTTTCAGGTAAACGTCGGCCTGTTTTTTATCGTTGTCCAGGTTCATGTAGCTGATTTTGGCCGGCGTTAATGAACGTTGGATAAGCAATTGAATATTGGAGGTGTAGTTGATTACGTCAATATTCTCGTTTTTCAGTTCGCGAACGATGCCGTGTATACGGCTACCTTTCATACCTACGCAGGCACCTACGGGGTCTATACGGTCGTCGTAGCTTTCTACGGCTACTTTGGCCCTTTCGCCGGGTTCGCGTACAATTTTTTTGATGGCGATGAGGCCATCGAATATTTCGGGTACTTCTATCTCCAATAATTTAGCCAAAAACAGCGGGCTGGTTCTGGAAAGAATGATTACGGGCGTATTGTTTTTCAAATCTACACGGGCAACCACGGCACGGGTGTTTTCTCCCTTTTTGAAGTAGTCCTGGGGTATTTGTTCAGACTTGGGCAGAATGAGTTCGTTGCCTTCTTCGTCCAACAATAATACTTCTTTTTTCCATACCTGATAAACTTCGGCAGAGATGATTTCGCCAATGCGGTCTCCGTATTTTTTTACCAGTACGTTCTTTTTCAAATCGCTTATACGGCTGGCCAGTGTTTGTTTGGCGGCCAGTATGGCCCTGCGGCCAAAGTCGTAAATGTTAACCTCTTCGTACAGTTCTTCACCTACTTCAAAGTCTGGCTCTATTTTAACGGCTTCGCTGTAACCAATTTCGGCCAGCGGATCGTTTACTTCACCGTCTTCTACAATCATACGGCGGCGTATGATTTCCAGGTCACCTTTTTCGGCGTTTACGATCACGTCAAAATTTTCATCACTGCCATACTTTTTACGCAACAGGGTTTTAAACACATCTTCCACCACTTTCATCATGGTAGGGCGGTCTATATTCTCGGCATCTTTAAACTCCTGAAACGCGTCAATTAGGTTGATACTTGCCATACTCTAAGTTTTAGGTACACATGCCCTGCATGGTACAGAAACAATTAAAATTTGATTTGAACGGTTGTTGTTTTGATATTGCTAAACGGTATTACCAGCTGTTGGGTAACAGCTTTTTTACCCTTCCCTTCCGTATGTTCTATAATAATGTCTGCTTCGGCCACCTGTAACAGTTTGCCTTCTTTTTTGGTGCCGTCTGTAAATACTACTTCTACCTCGCGGCCAATGTTTTTGGTGTATTGGCGGTGCTGTTTCAGCGGCTCATCAATACCCGGACTGGATACTTCGAGGCTAAAATCGCCTTCAGGATAAAAGCCTGCTTCTTCCAGCATTTTATACAGCTTGCGGTTAAAAGACACACATTTTTCAATGGGCAGCCCTTTATCGCCATCCATGTAAACCTTAATGTTGTTGGTAGGCTTAATTTTTATAAGCACACAAAAATATTCGGGCTCATCTGCCAGCAGGGTAGCTACCAGGTTTTCTATTTGTTCTATTTGTGTTTCGGAGGTCATACGTCACTGGTGTACAAAAGAGAAGGGAACGTTGCCGTTCCCTTCGTTTGTTCTTTTTCCGCTGCAAATGTAAGCAAGGCGTGTACTATTTTCCAAATTTAGTTTATATGCCAGTGGTTAATACAGGTGGCACCAAGGCTGTATGGCTACTATGATGCACCGGTTGTGTCACTCACTTGTACGTTCGTATCGCTACTGGGCAGGGCGTAGCTTTCAACACTTTACCTTCTGCCCCGCATACCCGGAAAACCGCCCATGGGCATTTTGTTCATCATGCTCATCATTTTCTTCATTTGCTCAAACTGCTTTAAAAAGGCGTTTACCTCGTTCATGTCTTTACCACTGCCTTTGGCAATACGGTTTTTGCGTTTCTGGTCAATCAGGTCGGGGTTGCTCCTTTCTTCGGGCGTCATGCTTTGTATCATGGCCTCAATGCCTTTAAAGCTGTTGTCGTCTATATCAATGTCTTTAATGGCTTTGCCCACGCCGGGTATCATGCCCATCAGGTCTTTCAGGTTACCCATTTTTTTAATTTGCTGCAACTGGTCTAAAAAGTCCTGAAAATCAAACTGGTTTTTACGAATTTTCTTTTCCAGTTTTTTGGCCTGCTCTTCATCAAACTGTTGCTGGGCTTTTTCTACCAGCGAGGCAATATCGCCCATGCCCAGAATACGCTGGGCCATACGGTCGGGGTAAAAAACATCCAGCGTATCCATTTTTTCACCGCTGCTCATGAACTTGATGGGCTTGTTAACGGTGTATTTGATGGATAAGGCTGCACCACCGCGGGTATCACCATCCAGTTTGGTAAGCACCACGCCGCTAAAATCCAGCCTGTCGTTAAAGGCTTTGGCGGTGTTTACAGCATCCTGGCCGGTCATAGAGTCTACCACAAACAAAATTTCGGTAGGGTTAACCGCGGCTTTAATGTTGGCCACCTCGGTCATCATCACTTCATCTACCGCCAAACGGCCGGCGGTATCTATAATAACTACATTTTTGTTTTTGCTTTTGGCCTCTTTAATGGCATTTTGGGCAATGGCAACGGCGTCTTTGTTGTCACGCTCGGCATAAATATCTACACCAATCTGTTCGGCCAAAACGGTTAACTGGTCAATAGCCGCGGGCCTGTAAATGTCTGCCGCCACTACCAGCGGCGATTTGCCTTTTTTTGTTTTCAGATAGCTGGCCAGCTTACCGGTAAAAGTGGTTTTACCGCTACCCTGTAAGCCTGCAATCAATATTACTGCGGGGTTGCCGGTAATATTGAATTCGGCCGGGGTGCCGCCCATGAGTTCGGTCAACTCATCCTGCACAATTTTTACCATGAGCTGGCCTGGGCTAATGGCGTTGATTACTTTTTCGCCGGTGGCTTTTTCTTTTACCTTGTCGGTAAACTCTTTGGCAATTTTAAAGTTTACGTCGGCATCTATAAGGGCACGGCGTATGTCTTTAATGGTATTGGCTACGTTAAGGTCGTTAATGCGGGCTTCGCCTTTAAGGTTTTTAAAGGCACTTTCGAGTTTTTCACTGAGTGAATTGAACATAAAAAACGTTTTTCAGCTATCACAAAAAATAGCCGGAACGGTGTGCTCCGGTTAAAAGTGGTGCAAATATAGCGGCATAATATCAATTGAGGCCGTGTGTATTGCAGGCTGCTGCACGCTGCGTGAGGGATTGCAGCGGTACCCCGCAGGGCACGTGCTGCTAAGGCGTGCCCGAGGAGTACAAGCACAAACAAGGCGGAAGCAACTGAATGTTGCTTTCAACGCAGTTTGCGAACGCAGTTCTGCCAGGCCCCGCTTAAGCTGCTGCACGCTGCGTGAGGGATTGCAGCGGTACCCCGCAGGGCACGTGCTGCTAAGGCGTGACCGAGGAGTACAAGCGGAAAGCCCGGCCCCGTGGCTGCACCAGGCGGGCCTGCACTTTTACGGGTGCCACGGGGACACGCCCAAAAACAAAAAAGCCCCGCAGGTACGAGGCTGAATAATGTGCAAGTGCTGCAAAAGATGCAGCAACTTATGCTTGTGTTGTAACAGTAGCGGCTCTTTTTTTAGTGCTTTTGGCCGGACGGCTTTTGCCGAAAGAACCTTTGAAGCGTTTGCCTTTAGCTGTTTTCTTGTCACCTCTACCCATGATGATATTTTTTTATTTTACGAAATGTGAGGGACAAAAATAAAAAATCCTGCCGAAAGGGGCAGGACTTTTTACTGCGGGTGCAAGAACTAGATTTTTGCACTCAATTCTTTACCGGCTTTAAAGCGGGCTACTTTTTTAGCTTTGATTTTGATGGTAGCACCTGTTTGAGGGTTGCGGCCTGTACGGGCAGCCCTTTTAGAAACAGAGAAAGTACCAAAACCAACCAGGGTTACTTTGTCGCCTTTTTTGAGGGTTTTGGTTACGGTGTCTACAAAAGAATCTAAAGCAGCGTTTGCCTGTGTTTTTGTTATGCCAGCATCTTCTGCGATTTGAGCAATTAATTCAGCTTTGTTCATAGATGATAGTTTTTGTACTAATTATTAAGTGAAAACAAATTTATTGGCTTTGTTGAATATACGCCATAAATGCAGCCAATTTAACATAACGCATGAATACGCCGGAAGGCCGATGGGCAAAGGATTTCAGCGAAAAAAGCCTGTTGGAAAAAGCTTTGTTGCCAAATGCAACATTGGCTGAAACGCAGTGCTGGCAAGGGTTTTAGAGCAACCACGCTGAAACGCAATGCCACAAAGGGTTTGAAAGGAATATACACAAGATTTGTAAACACCAAAATTATCTTTGAAAACTATCCACAATCAATTCACAACCTGCATTAGCGAGCGAAAACCTACAAAACTGTTGCCCCATGCGTTGAAGGAATCCTGCCTTAATGCGGGTGCATGCAGCTCCAGATAACGGTTATAATCGGCCTTGGTGGCGGCATAATATTGGGCGGCATAGGTAACACCTTCTGTTTCGTCGGTTTCTAGTAAACGCACAAACTGGTAATGGGTAAAACAGCCTGTAGCCATTACATCGGGAATATGGCGGGCCTTCATCCACTGTACCCAAGCCTGGTGTATGGTGTGCTCTACTTTTATGGTTACGTTGTATATGAACATACGGGTAATTTTTGCAAACATACTAAGCCCGCTGCTTGCCTATGTCTTTTATAAGCCGGTAGCTGAAGAAAACCAGTAATGGTAATATTGCTGCTATAGCAAGTTCCTGACGATGAACTAAAAAAAAGGATTTACGTACACTGTATTTAAACAGCAGGACTATGATTACAATAAGCAACAGCAGCGTAAAAAATTCCATGTGCAAGGGTTGTTGGTTGCATTAAAGATATAGCTGCTGCATCTTAACCACCAACAACCCTGTACATATTTAACATCTTACTTAAACCGTAGTTCTGCGTACACAGGGCAATGGTCGCTGTGTTTTGCATCGGGGTAAATGGCTGCGGAGGTAATGTTTTCTTTCAAGGGTTCTGTAACGCAAATGTAGTCTATACGCCAGCCCTTGTTTTGCAAACGTACAGAGGGAAAGCGTTGGCTCCACCAACTATACGCCCCTTTGGCATCGGGGTTTTTGTAGCGGAAAGTATCTATCCAGCCATGGTTTAAAAACTTGTCCATCCAGGCACGCTCTTCAGGCAAAAAGCCCGATGATTTTTTGTTGCCCTTGGGGTCATGTATATCTGCTTCGGTATGTGCAATGTTGTAATCGCCGGTAACAATAAGTTTGGGGCGTGTGTTACGCAGCTCTTGTACGTATTCAAAAAATTCATCCAGCCATTGGTACTTGTAGGTTTGCCTTTCATCGCCACTGGTGCCCGAGGGAAAGTACGCATTGATCAGCGTAACATCGCCAAAGTCCAGCCTTATTACACGGCCTTCAAAATCGCTTTGTTCTTTCTGGTGGCCGTACTCAACAAAGTCGGGTTTTATCCTGGTAAATACGGCAACGCCGCTATAACCTTTTTTCTGGGCACTAAACCAATAGGTATCGTAACCCAATGCTTCAAACAGGGCACAGTCTACATTGTCTTTGCTGGCTTTGGTTTCCTGTATGCATACAATGTCTGCCACATCGGTTTTCAGCCAGTCTATCAGGCCTTTGTTTAGGGCACTTCTAATGCCATTGGTGTTGTACGATACAATACGCATAAAACAGTTTTAGTGTTGCAATTTAAGCAAGCAAACATCACCCGCTAGGGTTTGTGCCTTTTTTTATATGGACATCAACTGAAGGAATGCTATTGGACACCGGTTGCGTCGCACACTTGTACTGCAGTTGCTTTGGGCAGCTGCAAGTCAGTAAGTCATTAGTCAGTAAGTCAGTAGTCAATAAGTCATCAAGGTTAGGTGTAAGCATACGCTGTTTTACTTATTGACTTACTGACCAATGACGCTATGACTTCCTTAAGTACAAGTGTGCGACGCAAGGGACGCCCAATAGCATTCCCACTGCTTGTTTACAAAAAAAGAAGGATAACCTCATTAGCGTGTGGATGTTGCAGCATGGTTATATTATGTGTTGCAGTTTGCATGTGCAGGCTTTTTTGTAGACGAACATCGGTTCCCTGATTGGGCGTACGTTGCGACGCTCCGTTCCATCTGTTGGTTCCTTGATTGAGCTTTTAACGCATTTGAGGTAGTAGTATGTATTACAGGCGGTACAGCCCGGCTTTGTGTAACGTGCTGATGGGTTTGTTGTCCCAAAACAATTCAAAATCTTCTAAACCGGCGGCCTCATAATCGGCCTGTACCTGTTGCAGCGTTAGGGGCAAAGGATTGTTTACCGTTAGCCTGGGCAGTAGTTGCAACAGCCAGTCGCCCTGGGCCTTGTTAACCTGTATTTCCAGGTTTTCCTTGCGGGTGTAAAAGGTAAGGGCCACCATTTGCCACTGGTTGCCTTTTTTGCTTTTGGTATAATACGCCGCTGTTGGTAAATGCCCGGTAAACACAATTTTGGTACTGGGTTTATAACTGCCCAGTTCATCCTGCAACAAGGCTTTTTCTATGTAGTCTGCAGCAACGGTGGTTTTGGGCACTTTAAAATCAAACCATTTGTGTAACGGATCATCCAGGCAAAGGCCGTGCATGTAGTTGAGCAAAGATTTTTTTAGTCCATAGCTAAACGTATCGTGGTCTGCACCGGTGGGGTCAATATGTTGTACATCGTTATTGGCAAAGCTGATGCTTACTTCGGCTGCTTTTTGTACACCAAACTTTTCGGGGGCCAGGCCAACGGGGCTATGGGCCGTCATGGCAAACTGGTGCCAGAAAGCCGATTGCAAAATGCCTGTTTTAAACAGTTGCCTTACCATCTCCAGCGAGTCAATGGTTTCCTGTGCAGTTTGTGTAGGAAACCCATACATCAGGTAAGCATGTACCATAATACCCGCTTCGGTAAAGTGGCGGTTTACTTTGGCCACCTGCTCTACAGTAATGCCTTTTTGTATCAGTTGCAGCAACCTGTCTGATGCTACTTCCAACCCACCCGATACCGCAATACAGCCCGATGCCTTCAAGAGCAGGCAGAGGTCGCGGGTAAAGCTTTTTTCAAAGCGTATGTTGGTCCACCAGCTCACGGTTAGTTTGCGGCGTAATATTTCCAGGGCAAGGGCACGCATCAGGGCTGGCGGTGCAGCTTCATCTACAAAGTGAAAACCGGTTTGCCCGGTTTGCTGTATCAGGGTTTCCATGCGGTCGCACAACAGTTGGGCGGCTACGGGTTTGTACAGGCGTATATAATCCAGCGATACATCGCAAAAAGTGCATTTGCCCCAGTAGCAGCCATGGGCCATGGTAAGTTTATTCCAGCGGCCATCGCTCCACAAACGGTGCATGGGGTTTACCACTTCAATGGCCGATATGTAATCATCCAGCAAAAAATCACTGTAATCGGGTGTGCCGGTTTCGTGTTGCTTGTAATCGGTACAGGCTTTATTGTTCATGTATACCAAAGCACCGTTGTGCAGGGTAAAAGTGCGTTTCAGCGTATCAATGGTTGTGTTGCCCTGTAAAAAGTGTACCAGGTTTTCTATGGGTGCTTCGCCATCGTCCAGGGTAATAAAATCATAGAACTCAAACACACGGGTATCGGTAAGGCTACGCAGCTCGGTATTGGCAAAGCCGCCGCCCATAGCCACTTTTACCTGTGGGTAATGTTGTTTAATCCATTGCCCGCAACGCAGCGATGTGTACAGGTTACCCGGAAAAGGCACCGATAAGGCCACCAATTGCGGCTGCACTTTTTCCATGTGCAGTTGCAGCAGTTGTAACAGCAGTTCATCTATGTAGGTATAAGGTTGTTGCAAGGCCTGGTATAGTTCATCAAAGCTGTTGGCACTTCGGCCCAGCCTTTCGGCATAGCGGCTAAAACCAAAATGGGGGTCAACGCATTCCATAATCAGGTCGCTCAAATCTTCCAGGTACATAGTAGCCAGGTGTTTGGCTTTGTCTTGTGTACCCATGCTGCCAAAGGCCCATTGCAGGTCGTCTAGTTGTACAAAGCGAGATGCCTCGGGCAAAAAATCACGCTTTACCAGCAGGTGTGCCAGTGTAGGTATTTTGCCCTGCAAAAAACGGATCACTTCATCTATGGTATGTGTATAATCCTGCTGCAGGGTAATGATACGCCGGCTGTTTTCGGATAAGGCATTGAATGCATCTGTACCGGGTTGCGGACAAACACCAAACAACCGTTGCAAGCCCTTTTGGCTAAACAGCAATAAGGTTACTTCAATACCCAGGTCGCTTTGAAAAGAGCTGATGCCTTTGGTATTTAAAAAGCCTTTTAAATAAGCGGTTGCCGGGTAAGGTGTGTTTAGCTGTGTAAACGGTGGCGTTATCAAAAAAACGGTTGCACTCAAACCAAAAAGTTTAAGCAACAAAAGTAAGCTAAGAACGTTAAGCTGTGTGTATGGTATGCATGGCAAACAGGTTTGTTGCTACATAACACAACCCTTAAAAAAATGTAACAAGGGTTTTGTTTTTTACAATAGATAATTTTTAACTTCAAAGCCATATCCTAAAACATCTATAAAAACGCTACTCCCCATGGCAAAAGCAAGCAAAAAAGCTGCTCCAAAAAAGGCAGCCAAAAAAGCAGCACCTAAAGCTGCAACCCCTAAGAAAGCTGTAAAAAAGGCCGCACCTAAAAAAGTGGCGGCAAAAAAAACAACGGTTAAAAAAGCCGCTAAAAAGGCAGCACCTAAAAAAGCAGCGGCACCCAAAAAAGCAACTGCTAAAAAGGCTGCTCCTAAAAAAGTAGCGGCCAAAAAAGCAGCACCTAAAAAAGCGGCCGCATCAAAAAGCCCCAAACCCAAACCTGTAAATATACCGGTACCGCCGGTAGCAGGCCCCGTACCCAACGAAACACCGGCACCAGCCGTACCACCGGTTACAGAGCCCGAAACCAAACCGGCTACTGAAGCATAATACCTGGTTGTTACACGCTGTACTGTTAAGTTTTCTTTTTTGTGGAAACCGGCGACAGGAATGCTATGAAGCTGCAGTTGCGTCGCACACTTGGGCTTTAAGGAACAATCCTGAGCATTGTATAGTGTGTACGTACAACTACCATTACCAACCACCATTACTATGGTGTACACGAAACGGAGGCCTTTGGCCTCCGTTTGTGTTTTGCGGGCATGTGTTACTTTTGCCGTCATGCCCTTGCTGAATAGCGATAAGAACGTACAAGTGTGATTATACATCATTCATTCACTGGATGAATGATGTATAACAAACTATCGTTGCAACAGAAGCCTTATAGCAGCACTTCAGCCATGGCCCAAAAGCTTTATTAACCTGTTACCGTTTTACATGAATACTTACTTACACCTGCACCCCGAAGTAGCCGAAGCATTGCACCAAGGCAAGCCTGTAGTGGCACTGGAATCTACCATTATATCGCACGGGATGCCTTACCCCAAAAATGTTGAAACCGCCCTGGCCGTAGAAGCCGAAGTGCGTAAACATGGTGCAGTGCCTGCTACCATTGCCATTATGAACGGCCAATGTTATGTGGGCCTTACGCAGGAGGAGATCAATTATTTTGGCCAGGCTAAAGACGTTTGGAAAGTGAGCCTGCGGGATATGCCCTATGTAATTAGCCAGGGCCTGTATGGTGCCACCACCGTTGCGGCTACCATGCGTATTGCGGCTATGGCAGGCATACAACTGTTTGTTACCGGTGGCATTGGCGGTGTACACCGCGGTGCAGAAAACAGTATGGATATATCGGCAGACCTTACCGAAATGGCTCATACCAATGTGGCGGTGGTATCGGCAGGTGTAAAATCTATATTGGACATTGGCCTTACGCTGGAATACCTGGAAACACAGGGCATACCTGTGGTGACCATTGGGCAGGATGCCTTCCCCAGCTTTTACAGCAGCCAAAGCAGCTTTACAACCCCTTTACGTTTAGATACAGCTGAAGCCCTTGCAGCCTTGCTGAAAACCAAGTGGGATTTGGGTTTGAACGGATCTGTACTGATTGCCAATCCAGTACCCGCAGACAGGCAGATAGATGCCCACACGATGGAAGTACATATTCAGCAGGCGTTACAGGCTGCTGATGCGGCGGGTATAAAAGGCAAAAACGTTACACCGTTTTTATTGCAATACATAGCACAACATACCCATGGCGAAAGCCTGGAAGCCAATATTGCCCTGATTAAAAACAATGCTGCTGTTGGTGCGGGTATTGCGGTTGCATTGAGTAAGGCTTAGTCTTGCACCAGCTGTATACCTGTTTGGGTAAAGCTGATTTTTTGTTGTTTGTACAGGTTGCCGGTAGTCATTTTAAACGTCTTTTTGCTCATGCCGAAAAAGGCGTAGATGTCTTCAGGATCGCTTTTATCGTGGTAGGGCAGGTAACCATTGTTTTCCTTAAGCAGGCGGATGATTTTAGCGGCTTCATCCTCCACCTTGTCAAAGCCGGGTTTGCCGGTTAGCACATCTATTTTGTGGTCTTCGCGTATTTTTTTGATAAAGCCCTGCAGTTTATCGCCAATACGTATGGATTTGAATATTTCGTTGTGGTGCAGCAGCCCTTTATGTACATTGTTGATGATGACCTCGTAACCCAGTTCGGTTTCGCGGTACACCAGTAAATCAACCACCTGTTTTTCAGTAACGGTAAGCTGCTCATTGCTTAACTGCTGTTCAATTTTTTCGGTAGCTGCCACACGGCCGGTTTGCTGATCTATGTAAAGCTTAACCCAATATTCGCCGCCTTTGTACATGGCATTGCGTTGCTGCGATTTGGGTACGAACAGGTCTTTCATTAAACCCCAATCTAAAAAAGCACCCTGCGGCGTGGTGCTTACCACTTTTAGCTGGGCAATATCGCCTACTACGGCTTTGGGTTGCTGTGTGGTGGCAATAAGGCGGTTATCGGAGTCGTGATAAACAAATACGTTCAGTTCATCGCCAATTTGGGTACGTGCGGGGGCAAAGCGTTTGGGTAGCAAAATGCCGTCGCCACCATCATCCAGGTAAAAACCAAACTCTACTTTGCGGGAAACCCTGAGGTTATTGAAACTGCCAACAGCAACCATACGTAATAAATTGAAGGGCAAAAGTAACGCAGTAAACGGGTATTAAAAGATAAGCCGTAAAAAACGAGGCACCGTATGAAGATACAGTGCCGTTGTGCTGATGCACATGAGAAAAACTGCTGCAATATATAATGCAGCCATTATTAAAATTTTATTAATCGGCGATTTGGGATAAACGGCAGGTAACCTTAACAAGGCGTTTGCAAATGGCTTTTTTTAGCCTAAATACACCTGCAATTGCCTGCAGCGGCTGGTGGTTTTAAGCTTGTTGAGGGCCTTGTCTTTAATTTGCCTTACCCGCTCGCGGGTAAGGTTAAAACGGGCACCTATGTCTTCGAGGCTGAGGGCATGGTCTACACCTATACCAAAGAAATAGCAGAGTACAGACTTTTGCCTGTCTGTTAATGCCAGGAAGCTGCGTTCTATTTCCTTGCGTAACGATTCGTGGTGCACCAGCTTTTGATCGGCCTTATCGGCATTGGGGTTTTCAATCATGTCTACCAGGGTATTGTCGTCACCGTCGCCCAGGGGCGTATCTACGCTGATGTGGCGTGTACCGGCGTTCATGGTGCTGGTTACTTCTTCCAGGGTAAGTTCTAGTGCTTCGGCCAGTTCAAAAGGGGTGGGTTCGCGTTCAAATTGTTGCTCAAGTTGCTGAAACATTTTACTAATGCGGTTGGTTAGGCCTACTTTGTTTAGTGGCAGGCGAACAATACGGCTTTGTTCGGCCAGGGCCTGTAGGATGCTTTGGCGTATCCACCATACGGCGTAGGATATGAATTTGAAGCCTTTGGTTTCATCAAACCGCATGGCGGCTTTAATGAGGCCCAGGTTGCCTTCGTTGATAAGGTCTGGCAGGCTCATGCCTTGGTTTTGGTATTGCTTTGCAACCGATACCACAAACCGCAGGTTGGCTTTAACCAGCCTGTCTAATGACTGTTGGTCGCCGCTTTTAATGCCTTCGGCCAATTTTACTTCTTCTTCTGGTGTTATGAGTTCTACCCTGCCAATTTCCTGTAAATATTTTTCCAGGCTTTGACTTTCGCGGTTGGTGATGCTCTTGGTTATTTTGAGCTGACGCATACTCATAGCAGCAACTTTTAAAGGTGTATTAAGTGTTATGTTTTGGTAGTGAGAGGCAGAGGTAAGTACAGTTTCGCAGCGTCGTTCGTTTGCACGTTTAGCAATTTAAGCAAGTTGTGTAATCTTTCAAAAATTAGTTTGTGAAACGCGGATGGGGGAACGCAGATTGTGATGATTGGGAGGATGGACGCAGATGGATAGAGTAAAGGTTGTTGTAGAAGCACCCATTTTATCCTTTTAATCATATTTATCTTGACAATCTGTGTTCACCTGGGGGAACGCAGAGTTTTATGATGAGGAGGGTGAACGCAGATTGGATAGAGTAAGGGTAGTGGTTGAAACACCATTTTATCCTTTTAATCATATTTATCCTAAAGATCTGTGTTCTATTTCCTGATCATCTGTGTTCTGAACGTTGAAGTGTGCGACGCAACGGAAGCCCAATAGCATTCCTTTTTTGCCGGGCCCATGGCAATAAAAAACCCGGCCAATGGCCGGGCTTTTGTTTATTTCATTTTGAATGTTTCGAGGAACTTGGTGGTGAAGTTGCCTTTTCTGAAATCTTCGTTTTGCATGAGTTGCAGGTGGAATGGGATGGTGGTTTTGATGCCTTCGATGGTGTACTCGCTTAAAGCCCTGTACATGGTGTCTATGGCTTCTTCGCGGGTGCGTGCAACGGCAATCAGTTTACCAATCATGCTGTCGTAATAAGGCGGAATAACATAGCCTGTGTATACATGGCTGTCTACCCTTACGCCGTGGCCACCGGGTGTGTGCAGCGTTGTGATTTTGCCGGGTGAAGGGCGGAAATCGTTGTAGGGGTCTTCGGCATTGATACGGCATTCGATGGCGTGCATCTGGGGCTCGTAATTTTTACCGGAAATTTTTTCGCCCATGGCAATTTTGATCTGCTCTTTAATGAGGTCAAAGCTGATCACCTCTTCGGTAACGCAGTGTTCTACCTGGATACGGGTATTCATTTCCATGAAGTAGAAGTTGCGGTTTTTATCAACCAGGAACTCAATGGTGCCAACGCTTTCGTAGTTGATGGCTGAAGCGGCTTTGATGGCAGCATCGCCCATGGCCTGCCTTAACTCGGGCGTCATAAACGGAGATGGTGATTCTTCTACCAGTTTTTGGTGGCGACGTTGTATGGAACAATCCCTTTCGCTAAGGTGGCAGATGTTGCCAAACTGGTCTCCGGCAATTTGTATTTCGATGTGGCGTGGCTCTTCTACAAATTTTTCCATGTAGATGCCATCGTTCTTAAAGGCTGCTGCTGCTTCGGCTTTGGCGGTATTGTAGGCCCTTTCAATTTCGTCTTCGCTCCATACCACACGCATACCTTTACCACCGCCACCGGCTGTTGCTTTTAAGATAACGGGATAACCTACTACATTTTTTGCCAGTTCTTTGGCTTGCTCCAGGCTTTCTAATAAACCACCGCTACCGGGTACTACCGGTACGCCGGCTGCAACCATGGTTTCTTTGGCGGTAATTTTATCGCCCATTTTGCTAATCATTTCGGGCGTGGGGCCTATGAACTTAATTCCATGCTCGGCACAAATGCGTGAGAATTTGGCATTTTCGGCCAAAAAGCCATAACCGGGATGTATGGCATCGGCATTGGTAATTTCGGCTGCTGCCATAATGTGGGCAATGTTTAAGTAAGAATCTGCACTGGCAGGCTTACCTATACAAACCGCTTCATCGGCAAAACGCACGTGTAAAGAGTCTTTATCTGCTGTAGAATATACTGCAACCGTTTTAATGCCCATTTCCCTGCAGGTCCTGATGACACGAAGGGCAATTTCGCCACGGTTGGCAATTAATACTTTTTTAAACATGAGGTTACGTTGAATGTGAAAATGTGCGGATGAGTACAGTACGGCACCCTATTTATGCCATTAAAGGCATGTATTACGCATACCCCTTTAGCTTTTAGGTACCAACTGTTCAAACAGGCTAAGGTTCTACCAGGAACAAAGGCTGATCGTATTCAACAGGGCTGGCATCGTCTACCAGTACCTTTACAATCTTACCTTTTACTTCACTTTCAATTTCATTAAACAGTTTCATGGCTTCAATAATGCATACCACTTTACCGGGGTTTACTTCATCTCCCACCTCTACAAAAGAAGGCTTATCGGGCGAGGATTTGCGGTAGAAGGTACCAATCATTGGACTTTTAATGGTTACCAGGTTGTCTGCTTTAGGGGCTGCGGCGGGTGCAGCAGCGGCAGGGGCGGCAGGTGCAGTAGCTGGGGCTGCGGCGGCCTGTGGGGCTGCAGCAGGGGCCACGTTATAAACCTGGGGGGCAGGTGCAACCGTTACTACCTGGTCTTCCTTTTGTTTGATGGTTACTTTACCATCTTTGTCTTCAATACTAATCTCACCAATATTGCTCTTGTTGATAATCTTGATGAGTTCATGAATTTGTTTCAAGTCCATTTTAGGCAAGTTTTAAATAAAAAACAGTGTTTTTCAGGACAAAAAGTGGGGCAATATAGTGAAGAAGCACCACTTAACGCCATTTTGAGTATTTTTTAAAAACGGGTAAAAACAGCTATCTAAACAAGGAAAGCCCCGCTTTTGCAGCGAAGCTTCCTCTATTACAAATACTGTGGGCTTAATCTTTTACTCTTTCTACGTATTCACCGGTTTTGGTGTTTACGCGTATGGTTTCGCCTTCTTCTACAAACAAAGGCACGTTTACAATGGCACCGGTATCAATGGTGGCAGGCTTAAGGGCACGGGTAGCGGTATCGCCACGTACGCCGGGCTCGCAATAAGTAATCAGGGCAACAATTTTTTCGGGCAGTTCGGCACCAATAGGCTGTTCGGTTTCGGTATTGATAAACACAAATACCTCACCACCATCTTTTAAAAATTGCGGGGCATCAATCATTTCTTCGCCCAGGGCAATTTGTTCAAAGGTTTCATTGTTCATCAGGTTATAACCGGTTTCATCCTTATACAGGTATTGAAACGCTTTTTTCTCAACACGTACAGGGTAAATATTTTCGCCGCTGTTCCATGTTTTTTCTATGCTTCTTTTGTTGTCAACGCCTTTCAGTTTGGCCCAAACCTTGGCGGCTGCACGGGCGGTTTTGTTTTCGCCAAACTCAATAACGCTGTACAGGCTACCGTCCAGTTTCAATATCATACCACGGCTGATATCTGATGTTGTTGCCATAATTTGCTATTTAATAAAAGTTGATGTACTAGGTTTTTGTGGCGGCAAATGTAGGGATTGGGCGTGACAAATGCACATTTTAAGCCATTTGCCGCAGGCAAGGGGCTTTTGGCAAAAAAGGCCGATACCGGCATGGGTATTACATGGCATCGTTCCTTGCGTCGCAATCCGTTCATCTGCATATCAATGGGCGGCAATAAAAAACGGGTGTTGGTACAGTATATAAAATGTTTACTGCTGCACCTGTTTACTTTACTTCCTGCATCATTACCAGGCGGTGGTAGTTGCCTTGGCGGGCCATCAGTTCTTCGTGGGTGCCACGTTCTACAATTTCGCCCAACTGCATAACAATAATTTCGTCTGTATGCCTTACGGTAGAAAGCCTGTGGGCAATTACAATGCTGGTCCTGTCCTGCATCAGGTTATCAATGGCCTGCTGTACCAGCCTTTCACTTTCTGTATCCAGCGACGAGGTGGCTTCATCCAATATCAATATAGGTGCCTGTTTCAATACCGCACGGGCAATGGTAATACGCTGCCGCTGGCCGCCGCTAAGTTTTACGCCACCCTCGCCTACCATGGTATCGTAACCGTTTTCGGTATTTAGTATAAACTCGTGTGCATTGGCAATGGTTGCCGCGGCAACAATTTGTTCTTGCGTAGCACCTGGGCTGCCCAGTGCAATGTTGTTGGCAATGGTATCGTTAAACAAAAATGCGTGTTGCGATACAATGGCAATCCTGTCCCGCAGGTCTTTTATTTTAATATCACGTATATCGTTGCCATCAAGGGTAATGCTGCCTTGCTGCACATCGTAAAAGCGGCAAATGAGGTCTACCAAAGTAGATTTACCGCTACCGCTAGAGCCTACCAATGCTACCTTTTTGCCTTTGGGTACAGTAAGGCTAA
>JAESFG010000544.1_pt1 | contig 17565 bp, 21 predicted proteins | sample 9269371 | NCBI WGS metagenome assembly JAESFG01 (sample SAMN14506227, study PRJNA617093) | algae metagenome | isolation source: Aetokthonos hydrillicola CCALA 1050 (B3-Florida) and co-occurring... | place: USA: South Carolina | collected 2013-01-01 | reverse complement strand
TCGCGCCGGCCCGAAGACAGGCTGCATGGAACGCGAGGGCCCAGGCCGGAGAAATGGTGGAGCACTCGATGGCCATCGCGCCACGCGGCAGGCCGGCAAGGGCGCCGGAGACAGGGAGCGCAGCCTGACCGCGGCACGCAGCACACAGCGAGCGTGATCGATCTCATGGGATGACAGCCGAGGTGGTGTCGAAGCGCTGAACGTAAGCCGACCCCAGATGACGCGTCGTGATGTGGTCACCTGTCCGGCTTTGGCTTGGCCACAGCCAGTCTCCAGATTCGGCCCGTCGAACCGCAAGCCATGCCGCAACGGCGGCCCGTGTTGTGCCGGTCAATTCGAACGGCACGGGACCGACCGTCTTCTGCTGGACGACTGTCGACCTGCTCCTTACCGTTCCACTGGCGGCCACGTCGGCGACGCGGAGCCGAACGAGATCGCATCCTCTCAATTTGCTGTCGTTAGCGAGGCTGAACATGGCGAGGTCGCGGAGGCGTCTCTCGATCTCCAGCCGAGTCCTGAGTGCCCAGATGTGCTGAGCTTGAGGGGCGGTTTCGCGCCGATCATGCGACCCGCGTTCCAGGGCCGCTGCTTCATCTCCAAATTTGCAGACATGGCGAACTCCTTTTGGATCGCCGCATCCGCACTGAATCTGGGGTGAATCTTACACACTGCGCGTGTGGACTGAGTCAGCCGTCGGCGACCGCTTCACCATGGGCGCCGAGGTGGCCGTGCTCGCCTGCAAGCGTTTCTTCCACTTCGACGCCGTCATCTCCTTCCCGCTGGTGGCGTCGAGCGCGGACGCCTTCGTCGAGGCACTGGGGCAGCGCCACGAAGGTGGTGGTGCCGAGCAAGGGGGGAGCGGGCGGGGGTGTAGCCGCCGCCTCCCAATCGATTGTAGCGCAGCGTCTTGTCGGCCGGCCTGGCTTGCAGTTCAATTCCGAAAGCTGCCGCAATGGGCAGCTCGCTTTCCTCCGGGATGTGAATGCTCGCGCCATGCTCAGATCGAAGCGGCTCGGTTCTGATAAGCAGTTGCGGCTTGCTGCGGAGAACAGCCCGCCACTGATGTCAGGCGCCTCCGGGAGCGGGGTCGCCATTCTCCAAGATCTGCTCGCCGACCTCGGCCAGACACTCGACCTCTCCTTCAGGCGGACGGGCCATGCTGACGGGATTTTCGGCAAAGAGACGGAACGCGCCGTCAAGGCGTTCCAGACGCGTCAGCGATTGTTGCCCGACGGCAAGGTCGGCAAGCTGACGCTCGCTGCCCTCGACATCATCATCTGCCACACCCCCGATTTGGAGACACCGGACGCCGCTGCCGTGCGTGCGCAAGAACGGGCCGTCTCGGCCGGTCCCGTCTCGCAGCGCGCGTTTCGGAGGGATTGATTCATGGCCATCACGCTGCGCGATGGGATCCAGATCGACGACATCCAGTGGACTCCGGTGACGAGAGCCACGAGCGATGTGGTGTTGCGCCCTAGCAAGGATCCGAAGCGCAAAGGCACCATTTTCATGCCGACGGGTATGGTTGGCCCGGACACGTCCACAATAATCAGCGCCGCCTTCGAGGTCGATGGTGGAATCACGTTTGGTAAGGCGAAGAATTTCTCGTCGGCAGAATTGCAGAGCTGCGACATCAGGTTTTTGCAGTTCATCTTTGTCGATCGGAAATATTTTCACTATGCCGGCCGCAAGCCGTCTGACGGCTATGTCGAAATCGAAGCTTCAGGACCGCTGACGCAACGCTGGCTGCTGGACAGGCGAAGCTCCGACAATCCGGCCGGGGACAGCTGGCACCCCTATTACTGGAAAACTCAGACAGACAAGAGCTATCAGAACTGGAAGCTTTCGCTCGACGACACGCCCTTCAGTTCGGGAGATCTCGATCAGCTGAACACCAAGACCAACAAGTGGAACTTCCTGTTTCGTGCGGGGGTGGAAGCCGAGTTCTTCAGCTGCCTCGTCTTCGTTCACGTCAACCAGACTCCCGAACCGCTGATGGGAGTGCGCTGGAAGATACGGCACCAGTGGGCGATCGACTGGTTGAGGGGTGTTCCGATGACAGATCATACCATCAACAGCAACACGATCGTCGACAGCAAAGAAATCATGAAGGAGAGCGACCCGGTATTCCAGCTTTTCCGCAATGGTCGGACTGATATCGTCAACGTCATCGGGAATCCGCCGGACTGGAAATCGTCCTCGTCCTACAGAGTGACCGAGTTCCCGCAATACGGCCCTGCCATGGTGCGACCAGGGTTCTGGAAGTGAGCGGAACCCAGGGGGTAAGGGGCAAGGCGAAGCAAGATCCCGGCACACTTCGGTGAGGGCCGACCATTTGGCCGCATGTTGGAGGGCGACTTCGGCCCCGCTGGGTAACTCGTCAGGGCTGCGGGCGAGCTCACGGTCTACCACATGGGCGACAGCGACATTTTCGGCGACATGGCTCTGATCGCCGAGATCCACCAGCCCAAGATCAGCCTCGTCCCGATCGGCGATCGCCTCACCACGGAGCCGGAGCTCGCCGCACTCGCCTGCAGGCGGTTGTTCCAGTTCGACGCCGTCATCCTTTGCCACTACGGCTCGTTTCCGCTGGTGGCGTCGAACGCGGACGCGTCCGTCAGCTTCGGGCGCCTGCGAGAGCGAGGCCTGAACGGCAAGCGCAACCTCGCTCTGCGCGAATTCGCCCTTTGGACACGAGGCGCTGCGACGATTCGTGGCCGGCGAACCGCTGCGCCGCGTGCACGAATGCGTCTTCGCCGTCATCGGCGAGAGCGTGGCGAGCCGCTCCCTGCTTCATGGCGCAGCCCTCCGGTCGAGGAACCGGGCCGCAGCTTCAATGACCTTGTGACGGGCATCCGAAGTGACGTCCGCTGGGAGCGGCGCTGCATGGAGGGCAGCCAAGACCTCGGCATGCTCACGGGGTAGTCCGCCGTCGTGTTCTGCGATGGCAGCACTTTCGGCAAACGTGTCGGCCGCCTCGGCCTTCAGAAGAGCGAGCAGTTCTCCTTTTCGGGCGCGCGCGGACGCTGGCGAATTTCGGAACAGCGCTGTTTCTGTTTTCTACATGCTCTCAGAATGTTATGCGGGGCACACGAGACATTGCGGCGGACGTGTGCGAACTCCGATTTGGCGGACCCCCTCTCCGCCAAGTCACATTTCAGTTCAGAATTTTATGGCGCTTCGGCTCGCGAGACCGAGACCAGCCAGATCGAAGCGAATCACACGCGGCTCGCGCGTATCCCCGGCAGCGGGTAGCCGATGTCGAAGGTGACGATGATGGTCGAGCTGCCGTCATTGGATCTCGCCATCACCAGATTCCCCCGGCCGGTGCGGCGGGCGCCTTGCGTTCCGCGGCGAAGCGCGCTTGGACGCAGGCACCGAGGCGGTCGCGCGGACGGCCGAGGCGGCGCCTCGCGATCTCCGTGCCGATGCGCAGGAGCTTGCTGCGCAGCCGTTCGGGATCGACGCGGTCGGCCTTCATGACGGAGCGGATCAGCGGGTCCGAGAGGAGGGTGTCGAGGTCGGGGTCGGTCGGGGTCATGGGACGTTCCTTCGGCCTTGGGGGTCGCCGAGGACTGCGCGGGACGACACATCCCTGCTGCGCGAACCGGGAGGCTCCGCGCGGCTTGACGCACTCCGGTGAGGGTGTTACCTGTCAGTAACAGGCCGGAAGTTACAGACCGGTCACACCTACGTCAACCCACCCGATCGAACTTTTTCGTGAGGAGGAGGAGATGGACATCTGCTCCAAAGGACGTCCGAGAGACCGGATCGTCGACACGGCGCAGGATCTTTTCCGCGAGCACGGCATCAAGGGCATCGGCGTCGATGCCATCGCCGAGGCCGCCGGCACGAACAAGATGACGCTCTACCGGCACTTCGGCTCCAAGGACGAGCTGATCGCGGAGTGCATGCGCGAGCAGGCCCGCAAGGCCGAGGAGAAGTGGGCGGAAATCTTCGCCGCGGCTCCGGACCCGGTTTCGGTGCTCCACACCTGGGTGAGGCTGGTGGCCAGGAAGATCACGGCCGAGCATCGCGGCTGCGACCTGGCCAACGCGGCCGTCGAGATCCCCGATCCCGCCCATCCCGCCCGCAAGGTCGTCGATGCCTTCAAGCGCAGCCAGCGCGAGCGCCTGGTGGGCGTCTGCAGGGATGCCGGGGCAGCCGATCCGGAACAGCTGGCGGACACTCTCTCGCTTCTGCTGGAGGGAGCGCGCGTGAGCCGCCAGAGCGTCGGCCCCGACGGGCCCTCGGCGCGCTTCGTGGACATTGCCGAGGCAGTGATCGCGGCCGCCACCTTGCCGCGCTAAGCCGTGCCCGCCACGCAACCGGCGGGGGTTCCGGCCAGCCTTGATCCGGGTCAAGGACGGCGACGTCGCCGTTTCGGATCCTGCCCAGACCTGCCCAGGCCTGCGCAAGACCGGGGAGGGATGCATGTCCGTGGCGCTCGCTCACGTCGAGGTCAGGACCACGTACGCTCTGGCGGCGGTCGATCCGGAGGACGCCGAGGGAGCGCTTGTCATCCTGGAGGCCTACCGGACCGAACGGGATGCCCGGATCGCCGCGGAAACCCTTTGCCGCGAAATGGCTTCGTCTGCGCGGGGGCTGCGGTCCGGCGAGGGCTACTGGATCGTCGAACTCCGCCCGGTCCGCTATGTCGGGCGGCCCTGAGGCCCCGCCCGCGGAACCAACGCCCCCGCTGTCAAGTGCCGCCGAGCCGCCCCGAAGACCTTTGCCCTTTACGTTGCTCCTGGCAGCCTGAGCCATGCAGTACAGTGTACGATTTCAGTCAGTTTGAGGGAACAACATCTCTCCCCAAGGCTTTCGTTACACACCGCAGCCTGATCTGCTGTGATGTTCGTGGCCGGCGAGTTACCCGATGTTGGATTTCGACTTCGACAGCACCGTCAGTCTCGGTTTGCGCGACCTGAACCGGCCGGGGTCCAGCCCCCAAATCGTCTTCATCGGCACGTTGCGCACGGCGATCACCATCGTGATGGCCCTTGGGCCCCCCGACCAGGAGCGGGCCGTCATCACGGGGCCGGGCCTGCCGGAGACGGGGCTCCCTCCACCCCCCCTTGCCGAGATCGCGAAAAACCCCGGTTTCAAGCGCTAGGTCCGGCGATGGCCGAACGGACGGCGGCGAGCAGCGCCTCGTCCCCAAAGGGCTTCTGCAGCGTGACGGCATAACTGCGGACCCGGAAGTCGCCGGACGGTGCGGAGGTGAGCACAACCGCCGGCAGGCCGGGCACGATCGTGCGGCAGGCCTCGAGCACGTCCCATCCCGACATGTCGGGCAGCCGCGCCTCCGTCACAAGGAGCCCGGCCCTGGGATACCCGTCGTGGAACTGGGCGAGAGCGCCACTCCCCGTCTGGGCAACCTCGACCTGATTGCCCGCTCCCTCGAGCGTCTCCGCAGCGACGAGCGCGACCAGCGGCTCGTCCTCAACCAGAAGAATGCGCATCGCCCCACCTTCGCGCATTCATCGTATCGCAACGCGACGCGCCGTCGAGGGCGGTTCGCTCACCGACACCTCTCCGCCTTAGTCTTCCGTCTTGCTTGATGCCAGCCAGGGTACGTCGCGGGGACCCGCCCGTTGCCTGGCGCGGTCAACGCGCTTGGAGGGAGATGTCCGACATGACGGTGAAGCTTGCGATGGGCGAGTTTCTGCCCCGGATGCGATCGCGGTGGACCGCCGCGCTCTTCATCCTGGCCTGCGGCGTCGGGGCCCATACGCCGGGATGGGCAGCCGACCCGGTCGACGGCCTCTGGGAGCAGGTCGACGAGGACGGCGAGGCGGGGGCTCTCGTGACGATCTCGGACCACAACGGCGTCGTCGAGGGCGTGATCAGCAAGGTTCTTCCCGGACCGGCCCCCGTGCCGGACACATGCCAGAAGTGCAGCGGAGCCAAGAAAGGTGCGCGCCTTGTCGGCCTGAAGATCATCGAGAACATGCATCGTGAGGGGAACGCCTACACGGGCGGCACGATCACCGACCCCGAGAACGGCAAGGAATACACCGCCCAAATGCGCCTCTCGCCGGATGGCAGCACACTGGACGTGCGCGGTTACATCGGCACCCCGCTGTTGGGCCGGAGCCAGACCTGGCGACGCCGCGGCTGACTCCACAATGCGTGCCGGGCTTCAAATCGTGTAGTTCCGCAGGCGGAGGCCGGCCCCGCGCACCTTCGTATTCCTGAGCAATCCCAGTCGCTTGCCGCTCCACTGCACGGTGGCACGGCGGTTGCCCAGCCCCTGGCGGGTTCCGCGCCGGGACCGCTGGACACACGCCGTGCAGAAAGCGCCAACCATCCTTTGCGACTTCGACGGAACGATCGCCGTCGATGACCTGACCGACGCGGTCCTGTCCAGGCTGGCCGATCCCTCCTGGCTGGACATCGAGGAGATGTGGACGTCGGGGCGGATCGATTCGGCGACCTGCATGGCGCGCCAGGTCGCCCTGCTCGCGGGGAGTTGGGACGACGTCGCAGCCATCGCCGACGAGGCTGTCGTCACGCCAGGCTTCGAAAGGTTCGCGCGCTGGTGCGGGGCCCGGGGAGCGACGCTGGTGATCGCCAGCGACGGGCTCGATTTCTGTATCCGCCGCGTGCTGGCGCGGCTCGGACTCGGCACCCTGACGGTCCGTGCCAACCGGCTGTTGCGCGACCCGGACGGCCAGTGGCGCCTCGAGACGCCACATGCCCGCCCCGGCTGCGGGGCGGGGCACTGCAAGTGCTCCGGGCTACCCTCCACCGGTCCGGTCATCGTCGTCGGCGACGGACGTTCCGACATGTGCGTCGCGGACGGCGCCGACTTCGTCTTCGCCAAGCACTCCCTGTTGCGGCACTGCCGGGACAGGGGCATCCCCCACCACCCCTTCATGAGCTTCGAGGACGTCATCCGCGGTCTCGAACGCCTCGAGGACCGCGGCCTGCCGGCCGACGGAAAGACACGGGAATTTGCCTGAGATGGACAATTACGACGAGGATCTGCTCGGCCGCCTGGTCGAGGAGCGTAACCCTGCCGCCGCAGCCCTGGGCCATGGCCACGTGGCGGCGGGACTGCCCGCGGAGCCGCGGGCCCGCTTCCCGCGCGGGAGGGTGACCGAGCGAAGCGGTGCCGCTTTCCGCCGGGCGCGCAAGACGATCCCCGGCGGCGTCAACAGCACGGCCAGGGCGCAATGGTCGGGCTGGACCCCCTACCCGCTCTTCGCGGCGGAGGGCACGGGATCTCGCCTGCGCGATATCGACGGCAACACCTACATCGACTACCTGCTCGGGCTTGGTCCGATGATCCTCGGCCATCGCCCGCCGGCGGTGACCCGGGCCGTCGTGGACTTCATCGAGACGCGCGGCACCGTGTTCGCGCTGCCGACGACGGACGAGGCCGTGCTGGCGGAGAAGATCGTCTCCGCCGTCCCCTCGGTCGAACAGGTTCGCCTGTGCAACACCGGCACCGAGGCCGTGCTCTACGCCACACGCCTTGCCCGCGCCTTCACCGGCCGCTCCCGCATCGTTCGCTTCGAGGGCATGTATCACGGCTTCTCCGACGCGGTGTATTGGAGCAAGCATCCGTCAGTCGCCGAGGCCGGCCCCGACCGCCGGCCGCGCCCGGTCGCGCAGGGCCCGGGGCTGCCGGCCGGCGTCGAAGCCAACCTGATCGTGCTTCCGTGGAACGATGCCGACGCCCTGCGCGACGCCGTGCGGGCCCACGGGCACGAGATCGCCGCGGTGCTGACCGAGCCGGTCATGTGCAACACGGGCTGCATCCTGCCGGAGCCGGGCTATCTGGAGGCCATGCGCGAGATCACCGAGGAAGCGGGAATCCTGCTCATCTTCGACGAGGTGATCACAGGCTTCCGGCTATCGCTGGCGGGGGCCCAGGGGCGGCTCGGCGTCAGGCCCGACCTGTCGGTCTTCGCCAAGGGGCTCGGCGGAGGGTTTCCGGTCGCGGCGATGGGTGGGAGACGCGACGTGATGGCGCTCGTCGACCGGGGCGTCGTCTCCATGGCCGGGACCTACACGGCCAACGGCATCGCCGTGGCCGCCGCAAACGCGACGCTCGACGAGTTGTCCCGCCCGGGCTTCTACGAGCAGCTCGACTTCGTCGCTGACCGGCTCCGCCTCGGGCTCGCGCGGGTGCTCGGGGAGGCCGGCCTCCCCGCCCATGTCGTCGGTGTCGGCCCGCTGATGCAGGTGTGGTTCTCGGACGCGCCGATCCGCCACTACCGTGAGGCGCAGCGCCACGCCGACCACGCCCTTTTCGAGCGCTGGTGGCGGGGCATGCTCGACCGGGGCGTGCTGTTCCATCCCGGCGCCTACGAAAATCTCTTCGTCTCGGCCGCCCACACGGCGGCTGACGTGGACGAAACCCTGGCGGCGGCCCGCGAAACGGCGCGCGACGTCGCGCGACACGCCTGAACCGCGTCCGGACTTCTAGGCGCAGAGCCGGGCGAACAGCGCGAGCAGCGCCCGGTTGGTGCGGGCGTTGCGGTCGCGATGGTCGGGCGGCGGAACAATGGCCGCCCGGTCCGTCCTCGAGATGAACCAGCGGACGGGGTCGCGCATCCGGGGAGCCGACCAGTCCCCGCACACGTCGATGCCAACGAGGCGGTGGCGGTCCGCGACAGCGGCGAGGATCGCCGCGAGGCGGGGCAGCGGCAGGCCGCCCTGGTCCCAGTTGGTGACGGCGTCCCCGGAGCCGAGAACGTCCTTGTCGATGGTGACGTAGACCTGGCGCGTCGCGATGGCGGCCGTGACGAGGCTCACGGTCGCGGCTTCGTCGAGGCCGGAGAGCGTGCGCCAATGGAGATGCCCGTCCCGGACCGACCAAGACGGACAGTCCGCGAAGGCCCCCCACACCCGGGACGGCGGGTGCGACCATGGATGCAGCCTGATCCGGTCGGACGCCACCGCCCCGAGGGCACCGAAGGACAGCTGGGGTCGGACGAGGTCGTCGGACGCGGGCCCGATGGTGATCACGCGGGCGACGGCGGGCAGGTCCAGGGCCCTGTTCACCCAGGAGCCGCAGTTGATCCCGCGCGGGAAGGTGACCCAGTCCGGGTGGTTGTCGAAATGCAGCACGGTGAGCGGCCCCGCATGGCGAAGGAGCAGCGCCGCGGTGACGTGGTGGAAGTCGCCGGAGCCGTAGAAGACGATCTCCGCCTCCTCCGGCGGCGGTGCTGGAAGCCGGCCGAGCAGTTCGCGCCAGGCTCCGCGCCCGGCGAACAGACGCAGGCGGCCGGCGAGGTCGCGCGCGAACACCGTCTCCGCGCCAGCCTCGTCGAGGGCAGCCGGGATGCCGTCGAGATCGAGGGCGCGAAGGAGCACGTCACGCCGCGTCGAAGACGAGGTCGGCGGTACAGGCGAGTTCGCCCCGGCACGATCCGATGCCGCGGACGATTCGGCTGCCGTCGTGGATCCCGAGTTCCCTGACGGACAGCGTCAGCGGCTCGCCGGCGAGGACGACCCCCGCGAAGCGGGCCGACAGCGAGACCGGGCACGCCCCGCCTGCCCATTCGCGGACCGCTGCCTCGAGGGCCGATGCCACCAGCGCGCCGTGGACGACACGTCCGCCGAGTCCGGCACGCTGTGCGGCGCGCACGTCCACATGCAGCGCATTGTCGTCCCCGGACAGGGCCACGTAGGCGTCGATGTCCGCTTCCGAGAACGCGACCTGCCGCAGCACGCTCCCGGCCCGTGGCTCGTGGCGCCTCCGGGCCGGCACCGCGGCTTCGCCGAGCGCAAGAAGATGAATCTCGGCCAGCAGCGTTCCTCCTCCATCCGACGCGGCATGCGTGTGCACGACGATCCGCGCGGGGGGCGACAGCGCGCAATCGGCGGCCACCTCCCAGTCGGCGCCGGCATCGATCGCGAATCCGACCCGGTCGATGCGGTGGCGCTCCTCGATCATGGTGCCGCGCCCGTGAACCGCCTGACGCACGCAGGCTCCGACCGTCCCCCGGCCCATCCAGCACAGGGCGTGTCCGAGGAGCATCCGCCCGTCGTCGCGGCCGCCGGCGAGGCGGGCCAGCTCCCGGATGTCGGCGGCGGTCCTCCCCACCCGCATCTCCGCGGCCAGGGTCATGCCCGCCCTATGACGAGGGAGGCGTTGACCCCGCCGAACGCGAACGAGTTCGTCATGGCATGGCGCATCTCGACGGAGCGCCCGACATTCGGCACGACGTCGAGGTCGCAATCGGCGTCCGGTCCGGCATAGTTGATCGTCGGCGGGACGAACTGATCGCGCAGCGCCATCACGGTGACGATGGCTTCGAGCGCGCCAGCGGCCGCGAGCGTGTGGCCGTGCACGGGCTTGGTCGAGGACATGGCGATTCGGTCGGCTGCCGCGCCGAGCGCGCCACGCACGGCAAGGGTCTCGGTCGCGTCGTTCAGGATGGTGCCGGTGCCATGGGCGTTGACGTAGCCGATCGCCCCGCCGGAGAGGCCGGCATCCGCGAGCGCCGCCCGCATCGCACGGCCGCATCCTTCAGCCTGGGGCTTCAGCAGGTCGCGGCCGTCACTGGACGTGCCGTAGCCCTCTAGCATGGCGAGAGGCCGCGCGCCACGCGCCTCGGCGGTCTCCGCCGCCTCGATGACCAGGATCCCCGCCCCTTCCCCCAGAACGAGTCCGTTGCGAGACGCCGAGAAAGGTCGGCACGCGTCGGGACTCAGCACCCGCAGGGCCTCCCATGTGCGCATGGTCCCCGGCGAGAGCAGGCTCTCGCTGCCACCGACAAGGGCGCGCCGCACCACGCCCGCGCGCACCAGGGTCATGCCGAGGCCGATCGCCTGGGCCGAGGAGGCGCAGGCACTCGAGACGGCGAAGCTCGGACCCGTCGTCCCATACCGGATGCTGATCTGGCTCGCCGCGGCGTTGCCCATCACCTTTGGAACGGTGAGCGGGTCGAGGCGACGCTGCCTGCGCTCGTAAACCTGGTGGCTGCTCATGTCGACGGTGACCGCGCCGCCGATGCTCGATCCGACGATGACGGCGACGTCGTCGCGGGCGAGGTCGTCGCCCGTGAGTCCGGCCTGCTCGACCGCCTCGTCGGCGGCCTGGAGGGCCATCATCGCGAAGATGTCGCATTGGGCGAGCTGGGAGTCGGGGACTGTCGCGGGGCGCCAGCCCTCGGGCAACTGGGCTCCGATACGCACCTGGTTGCCGGCCTTCCACGGGAAACGCAGAGCGCGCACGGCGGAGCGGCCCGCCCGCACCGACTCCCAGAAACTCGCGGCGTCCAGGCCGGCCGCGCTGACGCAGCCGAGCCCCGTGATCCAGACCGGGTCAGCCACGGGCGTCCGCGCCCCTGGCAGCATAGCGTTCCGCAACATAGGCCACGAGGTCGTCGAGCGTGGCCGCCGGGGAGAGGTTCTTGTCGACAGGGATGTAGATGGACAGCGCGTCCTCCAGCCCGTTCAGGATCATGACCACCTCCATGGAGTCGATCCCGAGCTTCTCCAGCGTGGCGTCGCCGACGAGACTGTCGCGCTCGATCATCCCTTCCCGGGCGATCACGTCGAGAACCTGCTCGCGCAGCGCCGGATCCACGGGCAACCGGGTGATGACGGCGTCCCGCGCCGGATGGGTCGCTGTATCCATCACAGTCATTCTCCTCTCGGGCTGAGTTGCAGCGATCAGGCTTCGACGGTCTTGCCGACGCTGATCCTGAGCTTCTTGATGCGGTGCCAGAGGCTGCGCTCACTGACGCCGAGCAGTTCGGCGGCGCGGATCTGCACCCCGCCGGTCTTGCGCAGGGCCGCCACGATCTGCGTACGCTCGAAGCGCTCGCATTCGGCGTCGAGGTCGATCGGGAAGCTCGGGTCGGGCAGCGACGACAGCGGCGACGGCGACAGGTTGGGCGGCAGGTCGGCCACCGAGATCACCGGCCCGGGCGCGGTGAGCACGCAGCGCTCGATGCAGTTCTGGAGCTCGCGGATGTTGCCCGGCCACTCATAGGCCGCGAGCGCCTTCAGGGCCTCCGGTGAGAAGGAGAACTCTCGCTTGCGCAAAGTCGGCCCGAACTCGGCGACGAAGCGCTGCACGAAAAGCGGAACGTCCTCGGCGCGGTCGCGCAGGGAGGGAAGCTCGATGGGGAAGACGTTGAGGCGATAGAACAGATCGGCGCGGAAGCGGCCCTCCTGAACCTGGCGCGCGAGGTCCCTGTTGGTGGCGGCGATCACGCGCACGTCGGTGCGGCGCGTCTCGCTGCCGCCGACCGGCTCGTAGACGCGCTCCTGCAGCACCCGCAGCAGCTTGGCCTGCAATGCCAGCGGCATCTCGCCGATCTCGTCGAGGAAGAGGGTGCCGCGGTCAGCCTGGCCGAACCGGCCTATCCGGTTGGCGAGCGCGCCGGTGAAGCTGCCCTTCACATGGCCGAAGAACTCACTTTCAAGCAGCGCTTCCGGGATCGCCGCGCAGTTGACGGCGACGAAGGGGTGGTTGCGGCGCGGCGAGTTGAAGTGGATGGCCCGTGCCAGCACCTCCTTGCCCGTCCCGCTCTCGCCGGTCAGCAGCACGGTGGTGGCGGAGCCGCACACGGCCGACACCTGGCGCAGGACGTGCTGGAACGCGGGCGACGTGCCGATGAGCGACCCGAAACTGTGGCGGCCCTCGAGTTCGGCGCGCAGGCGTTCGTTGTCGCGCAACACCTCCTCGAGCCGCAGCGCGTTCGAGAGGGTGGCGATGAGCTCGTCCATCTCGATGGGCTTGTCGACATAGTCGAAGGCGCCCTCCTTGATCGCGAGCACCGCGTCGCGAACGCTGCTGTAGGCCGTCATGATGACGACCGGCATGGTGAAGCCACGGCGCCGGATCTCGCCGAGCAGCTCGCGGCCGTCCATGCCGGGCATGCGCAGATCGGTGAGCACGAGGTCGATCGGCTCACGGCCGAGAATGACCAGCGCAGCGGCTGCGGATTCGGCCGAGCGCACCTCGTAGCCGAGGCCCTCCAGCATGCCGCCGAGGACGTCGAGGAGCTTCGGCTCGTCGTCCACCATCAGGATCACCTGTGCCATCGAGGGGCCCCCCTCAGGCCGCGACGGGGAGGACGAGGTCGAACTGCGCGCCGGACTGGGGCGCGTTGCGGTGTTCCACGCGGCCATTGTGGCTCTCCATGACCGCGAAGACCTTGGCGAGGCCGAGCCCCGTCCCGGTGGCCTTCGACGTAACGAACGGGTCGAAGATGCGGGCCGCGATCTCGGGCGAGACGCCCGGGCCCGTATCGGTGAAGGTGATGCGCAGCATCGGACCGTCCCGGCGCATCCGGATGTCGAGCCGTCCGCCCTGCTCCATCGCCTCCATGGCGTTGAGCACGAGGTTCAGGACGGCCTCGTAGAACTGGTCCGGGTCCGCCAGGATCTCGGCTGGCTCCGCCGCCGGCCACAGCGACACACGGATGTTGCGCCGCTCGGCCTCCTGCGCGCAGAAGTCTATGGCCCGGGAGACGACGCCGGCGGGATCGAGGCGGACCAGCTGCTGCGGCGGCTTTGCGAAGGCCAGGAAGTCCTTCACCAGGCGGTCGATGCGCCGGACCTCCTCGACGACATAGCCCAGCCGCCGCACCTCGGCCTCCGTAAGGCGCTCGGACCTCTGCAGCAGCTCGGCAGTCGTCTTGATGATGCCGAGCGGATTGCGGATCTCGTGGGCGAGCCCGGCGGCGACCTCGCCGAGGGTCGACAGCCGCTCCTGCCGGCGCAGCTTCGCTTCCATCTCGCGCATGCGGCCGAGCTGCTCGGTCATGCTGTTGAAGGCCTCGGACAGCTCGGCGACCTCGTCGCTGCCATGGACGGGGATGCGCTGGCCGTAGTCGCCCTGGGAAACGGCCCGGACGCCCTTGGCGAGCTTCAAGACCGGACGGGTGAGGTGGCGCGAGACGATCAGCGCGCCGATGATGGCGAGAATCGCGCCAACGACGAAGATTCCGGCAAAGACGTTGGTACGGTTCATCCAGCGCGTCGGGCCCTCGCCGGAACGAAGGCCGCAATAGACGATCCCGATCAGGTCGTGGCCGCTGGCGAGGAGGGGCGTGTAGACGCCCATGAACGCGCCGTCGCCCTGGCCACGCCGGAAGACCGACGGCTCGCCCGCGGCGAGGGCTCGGACGACCTCGGGCGGGACCTCCCCAATCGTCCCGGATTGCGCCGAATCGTACAGCATCCGGTAGTCGGCCCCGGCCCGCGCATAGAGCCTCATCTCGAAGGACTGCAGCGAGGCCGTGTTGCGGATGTAGTTCTCGTCGATGAATATGCCGAGCATCAGGAAGTATCGCTTCCCGTCGACGACGAAGGGGCGGGTCCCCGCCGCCATCAGCAGCGGCTTGCCGCCGAAGCTGACGGTGTAGATGGTGTTGCTTTCGCCGAGCGAGATTTCCTGGATGGCGCCGACGTCACGGGACTTGAACACCGGCGCGCCGGCCTCGTCGTAGACGGCCAGGTAGTCGTATCCGAGAGCGTTCAGCAGTGTCTCGGCAAAGTGCGGGAGCTCGGCCTGGCCATTCCCCGCGGCGGCGCGAACCAGGGATTCGGGTCCGCCCTCCGCGACGAGGGCGTCGCCGACCCCGATGAGTTCCCGCCGCTCGTCGAGGATGTTGCCGAAGAAGAAGCTCGAACTCTCCGTCAGCCACGTCTTCACGTTGTACTCGAAGGTGGCGACGACGAGCCGCGTCGCAAGTTCCGTGGCCGCCAGCATCGGCAGGATGCTCACGAGCATGAAGGCGAGAACCAGCTTGGCCCGGAGCGAGCCGCTCCAGGCCGCGAAGGGGAAACCCGCGAGCCTCATGCGACCCGCTCCTGCCGCCCGCGCCGTGTCAACGCCCTGCACCTCCGGCGACAAGGCGCAGCCGCGGCGACGCCGTGCCACGCCCGACCCGCTCGATGAAGTCAAGGGTGCGCAGCGCCACCTTCTCGCGTTCACGGTCGAGAGTGACCATGTGGTAGCTGTCCTCCAGTATCACCTTCTCCACCTCCCCGCCGATGCGCGCGGCGACATAGTCCGCGTTGCGCAGGGAGGTCATGTCGTCGTCTCGCGCATGCACGACGAGCGCGGGTGTCCGGATCTCCGGCAGGCACCGCTTCACCACCCGTATCATCCGGTTGAGTTCCCTCAGCGACAGGCCGGGAGTGGAGGCATTGCCCGCGGCAGCGCTGTCACCGCCGAGCATCGCGGCCACGACGCGCTCGCGCAGGCGCTCGTCCTTGATGCCGAAGGGGTGGCGCTCGGCGAAGCGCCACCAGCGCCCAAGCCCGAGGGCCAGGCCGACGTCGGCGAGGAGGCGGAGGCGCGGCATGGCCCAGCCATCGTGGAAGATCGTGGTGGAATAGAGGAGGACGCCCGCCACGTCGCGCGGACGCTCCGCGGCGGCGGTGAGGGCGAGGAGCGCGCCGAGCGAGAGGCCACCGACGAAGACCTGGCGGTGCCGCTCCCTCATCCTGTCGAGGGCCTCCAGAACGCTGGCGTGCCAGTCGCGCCACCCGGTTGCGACGAGGTCCGACTCGGAGCCGCAATGCCCCGCCAGTTGTACGCCATGAACGGTACAGCCGCTGCGCGCCAGCGCCTTGCCCAGCCCCCGCATCTCCACCGGGGTCCCGGTCAGCCCGTGCACCAGCAGCACCGCCACGGGCCCGCCGTCGAAGTGAAAGCTGTTGTCCGCCGCGATCATGCCTCGTCCCTTCGCGCCAGGCGCATGCGGTTGGCGCCATCCTTGCTCGAGAGTGATGTCGCAACCGCCGTGCCATGCGCGGCCAGGGACACAGGCGCCTGATGAACAAGGGTTTTCTCAAGAGGCGGGGCGACGCCCCCGCATCAGGGGCTCCAAATTTTGGAGGATACCCCGGAGTTGAGGGAAGGCTGCGCGGCCTAGTTGCCGCCGAGCGAAGGCAGGTCGAGACTGATGCCGACGGTCACGCCGTCGCTCAGCGCGTGCTTGCCGAGCGTGAATTCGTCCTCGCCGCGCGGCACGATCGCCGTGCGCTTCGTCTTGAAGGCCGAGGGCTCGGAGGGCGCGGTGCCGTCATCCGGCCCGGCGCCGAGGTGCCCGATCAGATTGACGCCGTCGCCGACGGCGAAGTCGGACCGGTCCTCGACGCCGGCTGGCGGCCGCGGCGAGGACAGGAACGGACTCGTTTCCGGAAGTTTCGGCTTGGGAATCCGGGGCTTGACCAGCGGCGGCTGTCCCTTGACAGGACGAGGGGGGACGTCCTGCTGGGCCAGTGCGGAGCCCGCGACGGCGCACGCCAGGGCCAGCGCGGCGGCAGGTCGCAGGGTATGGCGGAGCACATTTCCAGCGAAGCGATCCTGCCCGACACGGCTCATGGCCGACGATCCTGTAAAGCCCGGTTGAGTCCTGCCGGCGCCCCGCTTCATGCCGGCGCGCGGACCGTCTTATCCGATCGCGGCGCGAAGAAGGCGGAGGCCCGGCCATGCCGCTGACATGCCACCTTCATGCCAGCTTCGATTCGATCCCGCACACCGACTGGGATCGCTGCTTCCCCGGCGAGGTGGAACGCCACGCCTACTATGCAGCCTGGTCTCGCGGATCCGATACCGAACCTGTGGCGGCCACCGTGTCCGATGGCGGGCGCGTGGTGGCGGCGGCACCGCTCTTCCACATGGCCTACCGGCTCGATACCAGCCTGCAGGGTCCGTTGCGCCGGCTCATGGCGCCCTTCGCCGCCTTCGCCACGCTGCGGCTGACCGGTCTGGGTTCGCCGCTCGCAGAGCGCTGCCATGTCGGCTTCGACGCCAGGCTGGGCGAGATGGCGAGGCATGCGGCGCTGGACGTGCTGCTCGGCGGCGTCGAGGCCCATGCGCGCCGGGAAGGCGTGGGGCTGGTCGCCGTGAAGGACCTTGCCGGGCCAGACGCCGCCACGGCGGCGCCGGTCCTCTCCGGCCGGGGCTACTCCCGCGTCTCCAGCCTCCCGCTGGCCGTGCTGGAGGTTCCACCGACGGAGGAGGCCTATCTTTCCCTCCTGTCCGCCTCGACCCGCAAGGACGTGCGCCGGAAAATGCGCAGGGCGGGGCGGGTCACCGTGGAGGTGACGCATGACATCGGCGCGGTCGCCCCGGAGATCGAGACGCTCTACGCCGAAACGCGGTCGCAGAGCCGCGTCGACTACGGCGAATTCGAGGAGCTGCCGCCCGGCTATTTCAGCGCCGTGTCGCGGGCTCTCGGCGACGACGCCGCCTTCGTGCTCTACCGCGTCGACGGGCGGCTGGCCGCCTTCAACCTGCTGCTGCTGTCCGACGACCGGATCATCGACAAGTTCCTCGGCATGCGCTACCCGCTGGCCCGAGAGCACGATCTGTATGTCCTCAGCTGGATGACGAACCTGCGGCTCTGTCTGGCGCGCGGAGCGCGCCACCTGCAGACCGGCCAGACGGCCTATGCCTCGAAGCTGCGCCTCGGCAGCCGGCTGGAGCCGACCGAGGTGTGGTTCCGCCACCGCAATCCGGCGATCAACCTGCTTCTGCGGACCTTCGCCCCGCTGCTGGCCTTCGACAGGAACGACCCCGACCTGAAGGTCCATGCCGAACGGGTGCGTGCCCGATGATGTCGGTGACGGCGC